>Ga0302325_10000143_pt1 | contig 205535 bp, 178 predicted proteins | sample Palsa_T0_2_FD_201948 | JGI IMG/M metagenome (GOLD analysis project Ga0302325, IMG submission 201948) | Peat permafrost microbial communities from Stordalen Mire near Abisko, Sweden - Palsa_T0_2 | ecosystem: Environmental > Terrestrial > Soil > Palsa > Peat permafrost | place: Sweden: Abisko...
GGCCGACAGACCCTTGTCCGCCAGCAGCTCCTCCATACGCTCAACAGTGCCCTCTGGGAACGGAATCGAAGTAGCCATACAGCAAAGTTCGACACCAATCCTACACCACCTACCTTGATTGCGGATTAGTATCAGACCTCCAACGAGTGTGGACGCAGACCGGCCGCGATCACGGGTTCGGACCCGATGAGGCCGTGCATTTGATCGGCGCATCTGAGTGCCCTGCAGCTGAGCGCACGATCGAGGATCGGGTCGAGGCGAAGCTGACTGAACAGCACGCTGTGTTCGAGGAGCGTGACCTGCGCGTGGTCACGTTGGAGCAGTCCGCCGGGGAGCTGGCGCCGGATCAGGCGCTCGCCGTCGCGCGGGAGATGGTCCGCGACCGGCGGGTACTGACCTTGGAAGGCGGGCGGATGACGACGCTTGCTGTGCGCGCCCAAGAGCAGGCGATCGAACGCCGCGCCACCCAGCTCGCCCAGCCCGCCGGCCGAGACGTCGGCGAGATCGCACGCGAACACGCCGCCCGCGAGGTCGGCGAGCGAATCGGCGCGCCGTTGGGCGCCGAGCAGCATCACGCGCTCGAAGTCCTCACCGGCCCCGAGCGTGCCGCGGTCCTCGTTGGCCCCGCCGGCACTGGCAAGGGCGTGGTGATCGACGCCACCGCCCGCGGAGCAGCACGCCGGGCGGGAGACGATCGGGGTCGCCGTGTCCGGTTCCACGGCCGAGCGGCTCGGCGCCGACAGCCCCGCGCTGGCCGGGCAGACACTCACCCTTGACTCGCTGGTCGCCCGCGCGAACACGGGGACCATCCACGTAAGTCACGACACCACGGTCATCCTTGACGAGGCGGGGATGACCGATCACAAGCGCCTCGATGAGCTGACCGCGCTCGTGGAGCGCTCCGGGGCGAAGCTGGTCGCCGTCGGCGACGGCAAGCAGCTCCCCTCGATCGGCCCCGGCGGCATGTTCGACCGGCTCACCAACCACGCGCCCACCGCCGAACTCGCGGACATCCACCGCACCAAGGACCCAGCCGACCAGCGCGCGTGGCAAGCGCTCCGCGCGGGAGAACCGGAGCGCGCGATGGCGCACTACGCCTCACGCTGCCAGCTACACCTCTCCGACACCCGCGACCAAGCCGCAGAGCACGCCGTACAAACGTGGGCCACGCTCACGGAGGGCCGCGAGATCCGGGAGGTCGCATTGATCGCCGACGCCTCCAACCAGGAGATCGACCGGCTCAACGCCCGCGCACAACACCTACGCGCGCAGCGCGGCGAACTCGGACACCACGAGATCCCACTGCCCGGCGTTCACTACGGGCTACGCGAACGCGACCTCATTGCGTTCACCGCACAGCACCGTCCGCATGGGCAGCCGCGAGTCGAGAACGGCACCCGCGGGCAGGTCAGCGCCATCCATGACCGGGGTGTGACCGTCACGCTTGACGGATCCCAACGCCGGGTGCAGCTCGCCGACAAGGATCTGGAATCGCTGAGGTTGGCATACGCGCAGCATGTCTACCGTCAGCAGGGCGCAACGGTCGATCGCGCCATCGTGCTCACCGGCGGCTGGCAGACCAGCAAGGAGACGGCTTACGTCGAGGCGACCCGGGCGCGGCAAGGCACCAACTGGTTCATCGCGCGCGAGGATCTCGGCGAGGAAGGACAGGACGCCGGGCGGATCACGCGCCTGGCCCAGAAGATGACCAACAGCCGCGCCCAGACACCCTCGCTCGCGTACCCGGAGCGCCTCGACCCCGGCTGGGCTCCGAGCCACAACCCCCTACGGCTTCGCTCTGCCCTCTCGCCGACACGCTGGCTGACCCGCGCATCCACCCGCGATTCACCCGTCCGCAGCACGAGCCGCGGACGTTGAGTCCCATTTTACGACGGCGTGTTGACAACAAGCTCGATCGATCCTTCGGGATCCGCGGCGTTCAGCCCCCCACATGTCACCAGCAGTCGGCTCAGTGACTAGAGAACGGGCAGCCGGACCGTGCTGTCGGGGCCGCGGTCTAACGTGCCAACACTGTGCGTCTACCTCAGCCCGCCCCACCGCTCATAGATCCAGACTGGCCGGACTGGAGTGCTCCTACCGAACACGACGAAGACGAGGCCAGGGAATCGACGCCGCCTCCGCACGAGGCGATCGAATGGCACCTCACCTATCTCACCGAGGCGTACCTGCCATCCCATGCGGAGCGTCTTGCGGACACACTCACGAGGCTTGGTTGGACCATCACACGCTGGGAACCAGCGCCCGATCTTGTGCCGTCCTTGCGCGAGGGACCGTTTGGCGGCGCGTCCATGCGACTCAAGCTTCTTGTGCCCGAGGGAACACCTCTAGGGTTCTCGCTCGGGGAACGCCTCTCTTGTGCTCTGCCACAAGGAGTATCGAGCATCGCCTTGAAGTTGTGGTCGGTTACGCCATCTCTGACCATGCTGGTTGCCGCGTGCGAATGGGATGAATACTGGGGCGACTGCCTCGACCGCATCCTGCGAACGGACTACAGGATCGGGTGGCTCCCGGGACCCGGCGGCACGCGCACATGGTCCGGCGCCGCGAACCGCAAGCAAATCGAGATTAGGAACCGCAGGCGGGAGATGCATCGCCGGATTGCGAGCTGGCTGACCGAACATGTGCCTGGGGCGTTTGAGGACCTTGGCGAGCAGCATCCGGCCCTCGACGTGATCACGGCCGCTGGGTTCAAGCCCTACATCGATGAGGATGACCCGTTTGCCATGTGGAGCTATCGACGCATCCTGTCATTCGTAGAACGGTCTCGTCTCGGCGAGAGCGCCAACCTTCCGGGCTTGCGCTTGGCCCTACCTGAGCGGAATGAACCACCTACCCTCACGCTTGCGGGCCAAACCGTCGATGTCTTTGACGAGAGGCATCTGGGTAGATTCGGCGGCGAAACCAACCGATGGGGACTCCGCAACTTTATGGGGGAACGAGCCGACGCATTGGTGGTCAGCTGGGCAACGATCTCACTGCTCGATGCAATGCGGGCCAGTCTGGCCTCTTTGAGAGACCGGGCACCGGAAGCGGGTGAGCCTCCTACACGCTTCGCTAAACGACTCTCCAATGAGGTTCCCACTGCGCTAAGACGGGGGGCCGACGCTGGCGCCCTATGCGGCGACATTCGGCGTCAGCCGCGAAGGATCGGGCCCATCTATGTGCTGCATTACCTGACGTTCATCGTGACGGATCCCCTCGGCCGCAAAACATCTCTCGGGGAGTCTTGGGCCGAAGTGGTCAATGCCGAGGCCGCCCGGGTCTCCGAAAGCGAGCTGGATCAGCGCAACCGGCTATCAACGAGTGTCGAGGTACTCGGTTTGGGACAGAATCTCCGCACGCAGTATTGGCTACTGGTCCTCACAATCGTGCTTGCGGTCTTCGCGGCCGCCACGATCGCGCTTGGTGTCATCCAGCTGGCAGCGCCAGAGCGAACGGTAACGGTGCAGGAGCCGCCCGGCGCGTCGGTGCCGTCGAGATCAGGTCGCTAGCTTGCTCCCCGTTGGGCCGTCCCCCGGCCTATGCGCATCTGCGCGTAACACGGTGCACTCCACCTCAATCCAGCCTCTACGTAGATCGGACCCTGCAGTAGGTCAGTCTGTCGCAACGATGCCGAGTTCGTGGCGCAAGGCCCTGATGCCTAACCGTGGGTCTGTGTAGCCAGCGGCGAGGGCCATGTGTTCAACGGCGTCTGCGACGAGCGTGGTCGCTTCGTTCTCGGTGAGTGGTCCGGCGAGCTGGGCTGCGAACCCCATCGCGGGGCCGACGGGACGGGAGGGCTTTCCGAGTGAGGAGAGGTCAACGCGCTGCTGGAGATCGTTTTTACGGGCCGTGGTGTCGCCCGTCGTGGTTGGCGCGATGATGTGTAGCTCGCCGAGCGTGACCTCCGCCTCGGCGGGGAGGACGTCATCCAACGCGGCGGGTAGCGTCGCCGAGGTCAGGCTGAGGCCATCACGCAGCAAGCGCGCCGTCTCGGCGAGCCGGATCGGCGCCATCAGCGACAGCGCAATATCGAACGCAAGGACGATCGAGCCGGTGTTGGCGCCGACCATCGGCAACCTAACTGTGGCCAGGGCGGAGATACCGGCCGCCGCGTTACCGCCGAGTCGATAAGACGCGGCCTCGCCGGATTGGTGAGCGTCGGGGGTCAGTTGCCACACTCCGAGTCCCTCGTGGTTTGCCTGGCTGTCTGGCGAGATCGCTGACGCTGGCGTGCTGGAGGACAGGAGGTGCAGCCGGCTTGTGATCTCGGCTCTCCCAAGCGCAGCGACGAGGTCGTCACGCTGTTGCGGCCCGATGAGCCCCAATGTTTCAAGTGACGGTAGGGCGACGGCGGTGGCGACGCGAATTTGCAGCAGCGGCAGCACCGCCCAACCCTGCGGTGTGGAGCGCTCGGGAATCAGTCTCTGGACTCTCAGCGCGGTGGGTCGGCGTCGGCGTGCGGCACGCTGGTCGAGGCGCACGATACGCTCGGTGAGATCAAAGAAGAAGCCGTCGGCGCCCGTCGTGTCGATCACGTGCGCTTTGCGCAACGCGATCAGGCGGCGTGCGTCCTCGGTCAGCTCGCCGTGGAACGTTGTCCAGAACGTCGGGTAGCGGTGAGACGGACAGCCTGCGATCTCTCGCGCGAGCGCACTGTCGTACTCGCCTGACCAGCCGACGACGAGCAAGCTGTACTCATCCAGTGCTCGCTGCACGAGCTCTTGTAGCTCAGCGGGGTACTCGGCGAGCTCTGCGGCGGTGTTGCGCATGTCCAGCCTGGTGTAGTCCCCGCTCAGCTTCACGACGGTCGTTCTGGCGTGGGGGAGCGGTGTCATCCCCCCGATGTCCGCGAGGGTCGCGATCACCTGTGGGGCCGCCCCGGCGTCCTCAAGCGCCCGCTCGAGGAGGCGATCGACATTTGTGGTGAGCACGAGGCGCACACGTCCCGCTGCGCAAAAGCTCGCGAGTGCACGATGGGCGTGGGTCGGCAGGATCGGGCCGCCCTCGCTAGGCGGCGGATCAAAGTAGTGCCGTAGGAGCGCCTGGCGCGCCGCGGTGCTCGGAGCGATCGCTTCCAGCAACGTGTCATACCGCGGATCGGATCGCCCCTGGCTGACCCACCAGCGCTCGGGAGCATCCCCAAGCTCCTCCTCTAGCACGCCCTCCGCCACGGCGACCCTGCGCACCAGATCTTGAGTCACTTGCCAGCCAGTGCGGATCCCCGCTCCACTCGACAGGCCGCTCCCAACAAGCACCGCGTACACACCGGGTGACGCCTGCAGAGATGTTGCCAGCGCGACGCGCGGATCCACGCCTGCGGTAGGCGTCATTGCAGCCGCCGTGAAGCTGTCACCATCGGCCACCGCCAACCATTCGCCTCAGCGGTGCGGGTGCTGCTGCACGGCGTGAGACAGACGCAGAGGGCGCCCGTGATCGAGGTGTTGGGAGAGGCGGCGCACTATCTGCTCGACGAGCGGCGTGATCCGCGCTTGCTCTTCACGGATCGCTGTGCGGAAGATCGCGGCAGCAGCCCCAGGGACTAGGATCATCACGGTGGCGGTGACGCCCGCCACGAGCGTCTGGAGCGCCCGGAGCGCCCGGAGCGCCCGGACTTTTCGTCGACTGAGGATGGTCTCAAGCAGCAGATTCATGATGTGCTCAAGCATAGGGAGCAATGCGGACGGGTTGCGACAGTCGGACCTACGGCAAGTGACCGCGGCACCCAGCAGCAATCGAAACCGGCTACCTCCTGCCTCCGTAACGCCGAATCCCAAATCCAGCGCAAGATAAGGCCCGATGTAATATCCCGCCTACGGTACCCGTCCCCAAACCGGCGGCGAGGACTGTGGGGCACCCTGCATGGCAGAAGTTGTGGCGGCCGGGTGGCCGCCGCTACGTGCACCGGAGGCGTCGGCTTTGCCTCGGTGTCCGCGCTGACGCGCGGGTGGCTGACCGCTCGCGCATAGTGCCCGCCGACCGCACGCGCGATATCCGTCCGTCCGGCGAGATGGCCTACAGCAAGCGGGGTCGAAGCGGCCGACCCACCCGGATCGGTGCCGACCTGTTGGCCGGGTAGGGTGAGGCGCCGTGCCCCAGGTGGTCGTGGAGAACTTGCGCAATGCCGTGTACGCGAGCTATGAGGAGCTCTCGGCGCAGGTGCAGGCCGATAGCGCGCTCGACTCCAAGCTCCTCGGCCTACTCGGATTCTTCGCAGTAGCCGGAAGCCTCTTGCTGACCCTCCCTCGTGGTCTGCATGATGGACGTGTGCTGCTGCTCATCGGCGTTGGACTCGGCGTGCTCGCGTGTCTCGCTGGGAGCATGGGCGGCTCGAGCCCAAACGCCGGGCCGCCGCCGGAGAAGTTCTACGCCGACTATGGCGCCGGAGCCGAGACGGACTATCTGAGCCAGCTCCTCGCCGACCTCGCGGCCCAGGCGGAGCGCAATCGGGAAGGGCTCGAACGTCGCCGCAGAGCGCTCGCGTTCGCCGTTCGTGCGCCGCTCTTGCTCGTCATCACCTACGGTCTGGTGTCGCTGTTCTGATAGCGACTAGAATGAGACGTATGGAGAAGCAGCCGACAGCACCTCTGCCCCCGCCCTCCGGTATCCCTCCGGTCAAGATCCCCACCGGGCCGTCGCTGAACGGGCTGCGGGGGCTATTCCACCGCAACGGCGGATCGCGTACCGCTTCCCCCGCACCATCGCCGGCTCCTACGCCGGCTACGCGAGACTGACTCGTTTCAAGAGGCCGCGCCGTTGCTCGGCGGTCGCGCTGGCGAGACGCTGCGCTGAAAAGGCGCTCTACGGAGTGCATGGTCCGTCGAGCAGGCGCACCTGCCTGTTCCCTTGCGCGTGGGCAACATCACTCGGGACCTCATGTTGCCCATTCTGTTGCCCACCCGGCCATCTCGCCGAACACCCAAGCGCACGAAATGGCTCCACTACAAGCAATTGGGCAATGGGCCCGGCAGGACTCGAACCTGCGACCTAGCGATTATGAGAGATGAGTTCGAGTCCGGTTTGGCTTAGTTTAGGCGGGTTTGGCCCATGTTACGGGACCTTGTTTGCACCCGTGCGTGGCCCTCTAGGGAAATCCTAGGGAAATCCGCCGGGCCCTCCTACCCAACTCGTTGACCGATACGAGTTCTAGGAGGTCATACCCATCATGAGCGCAACATCTCGCCCTACGGGGCATCTTCAGGTCAAGCCCGACAGCAAGGGCGGCACGCGGTCGTATTGGGCGTTCTGGCGGGACCAGCATGGCGTACGCGGCGGCGGCCGACTCGGTCCCGCGCACGTTCGCGACTCAGGACGCAAGACAGCGCGAGGCGCGATCATCTGGCGGGCAGGCGACGGACCCCGCCCCACGCCCGAGCACCTCACCCCCAGAGACGCCGAGGAACGTCTCGACGCGATCCTGCGCGAGATGGAGAGCAAGATCGAGCCGTGCGAGGAGGAGAGCGAGCGCGGCACGCTTTGGCAGGCAACACAGGGCTGGGTGGCCGAGCGCAAGCGCGACAAAGACCTGAAGCGCACGACGCTCGCCGGCTACGAGACCATGTTCGAGCGGCTATACCGCGACCACGGCGCCGACACCCCAGTTCGCGACTTCTCCGACGGACGCCTACGGGACTACTTCACTGACTTCAAGTCCAACAGGATCGTCGGCGAGCAGACCGCAATGAAGGCACGAGCCGAAGGCAAGGACGTTCAGCTCATCGACGTCGAACGCTGGAGCGCCCAGCCGCGGGACAGCGCGCCGGTCGAGGTGGCCACCAAGGGCGAGGCCGTTCAGCTCGCCGACGAGCTGCCCGGCACGTGGCACCATCTGCGTCGCGGCGCCTACCGAGTCGTTCCGCTCAACGCCCAGCGCGCCAAATCCGTCACCTACGCTAAGGCGAAGGCCCTCGAGGCCGACGGCTGGAACATCTCGCGGCGCACAAAGCAGCTGTGGATGGTCGTGGCGCCGGCTAAGGCGCAAACTCGCAACCAGTACCGAGACATCTTCGCAGCGTGTCTGAACTATGCCGTGCGCCAGCACTGGACGCCCTCGAACGCGCTGGCGGAGGTCAAACGCACCAGCACGCGAGAGGAACGCGACCGCGTCCTGCGTCGCGATGACTTCTATGACCCCGCCGAGATTGATCGTCTCCTGGAGCACTCTCCATCTGTCGTCGAGGAAGCGTTCTGGCTCTGTGGCGCGCACGCAGGCCTGCGCCTTGCCGGCGAGGCCCTGGGTATGAGGTGGGGCGCTGTCGACTTCAACGCCATCGTGTTGCGGCCCTACGACAATTGGGTGTTGGGCCAGCTCGATAGCGCGAAGACGTCCTCCGAGGCGATCCCCATGACCCCCCGGCTGGCTCGCGCCTTCATGAAGCTCAAGCAGCGCGGCTACGCGACCGGCGACGACGACTACGTGTTCGCGGACGAGCTCGCACCCGAGCGGCCCGTGCGGGACAAGCCGCTTCGAGAAGCATTCAAGCTCGCGCTACACGAGGCTGGCCTGAAGCCGATCAGGATGTACAACCTGCGCCACTCCTTCGGCACGACGCTCGCCCGCGACGGCGTGGACGTCAGGACGATCCAGGCGCTCATGCGCCACAAGCGCCTGACCACGACCGAACAGTACATGGCCTACAGGCCACAACCAGAGCTCGCGAACCGGATCACGCGAGCGCTCGATCCGAGCAGCCTGCCCGAGAACGTCGTGCCGATACGTTCCGCAGTCGGGGATGCCGCATCGTTCCTTGAGCGCTTGGAGGATGAGATCCCGGCGAAGTGGCTGCACGAGGTAGCGCGGGTATACGCCGAGTCGCAAGCCCTGCAGACAGCGTAGCCGCGAGGCGAGTCAGCAGCGTGATCCAGCGTCCTCGATATGCGGGAGCCGGCTTGCCCGGCCATTTTCGCATCCCCTGGTGGGGATGCGGCCGGGGCTGCGACCGGCCCCGCATCGGGCGGGGCCATCCATGCAAAGGAGGGCGGTATGCCCACGCACACCCGCTGGCCCGGAGACGAAGGTTACGATCGGATGGAGTTCGCACGCCGTCTCGGATGGGACGCGATCTCGAATTGGGGACTCGATGGCTGGGACCTCGGCAGCTGGCCCTATGTCGTCGTCTATCACCGCGGCGAGATCGAGCTCGCGGTCGACGTGGAAGGAGACATAGACATCGAGAAGTTCCCGACTCGCGAGGACCGCGACCGCAAGACCGATGAGATCGCGTTCTTCTACTGGAAGAACCACGCGGAGGAGTGGGTGGACGGCATCGACTCGCACGAGCAGATGCCGTTGAACCTACGTGGCCGCTTTTCATGGCGTCGGCTCGATGGAGAGAGCCAGCAGTCAAGCACGAGCGCCAGTGGGTGAAGCACCCCAAGCCGCGTGCGGGAGCCGGCTTGCCCGGCCATTTTCGCATCCCCTGGTGGGGATGCGGCCGGGGCTGCGACCGGCCCCGCACCGGGCGGGGCCACCCCATCAAAGGAGGGCGAAATGCCCGCTGGAATCACAGACTCAGACTCGATGTTCTCGGTACGCGTCACACCCTGGCACGGTCTAGGAGCCGTACTCGATCGACCGCCGGCGAGCGTCGCCGAGGCGATCGAGGCATCCGGGCTCGGCTGGAGCGTGGCGAAGGAGCCGATCGCGGTCGACCGCGGCGACACCTCGGCCGCTGACTGGTCGATCCCTCGCTGTGAGGAGATCCCCGGTTACTACGCGACCGTCCGCCAGGACACCCGCGAGGTGCTCGGGGTCGTCGGTGAGCGCTACCGCATCGTGCAGAACCACGAGGCGTTCGCGTTCGTCGACCAGCTGCTCGGCAGCGCGATCCATTTCGAGACCGCCGGCAGTCTGCACGGCGGCCGTCGCGTGTGGGTGCTCGCCACCCTGCCCGATCACGTCGAGGTCGGCGGCGATCCCGTGCGGCCCTACGTGCTGCTGATGAACAGCCACGACGGCTCAACGGCGGTGATCGCCGCCACCACCCCGATCCGCGTGGTCTGCCAGAACACGCTCAACTGGGGTCTCCAGAACGCCAGGCAGAAGTTCTCGATACGCCACACCGAAGCCGTGACGCAACGCGTCCACGAGGCACGCCGAGTGCTGGACCTCTCGATCGATTACTACGAGCAGTTCAAGCGCTACGGCGACGAGCTGGCCGCGCAGCGCTGCACCGAGCGCCAGCTTCGATCGGTGCTCGATCAGCTCTACCCGAACGGCGTCGGGGACTCGGCGAGCAGCCGCACGCGCAGATCGCGCCAGCAGAGGAAGGACCGGATCGCCGAGCTGTTCCTGCGCGGCGACACGCAGGGCAACGCACCGGGCTCGAAGTGGGCGGCGGTCAACGCGATCATCGAGTACGGCGACTGGCTTCGCCCGCTGCGCTCAAACGGCCAGCGCTTCGCCCGCGCACTCGATGACGGACCGGAGAAGACCCGCGCCTTGCAGATGGTCGCGGCGGCCTAAGACCAGGAAGGCCCGGCGGGTGCTCTCGTGCCCGCCGGGGCATGTATGGCCAGGGTTTGAAATGTCCCCGAGCCGTGCTACATTTCGTGTGGGCCGTACACCTATTCTGGTGAGCCTACGGTCCGTCTTGAGACAAGCCCTGGGAGACCGGGGCTTGTGTTTTTAAGAGCCCTGCCTGATTCGCTCACTCGGACAGTTGGTCGTGTCGCCTGCGTAGTCGAGGCCCCGGACGCACCGCCCATCCTCGACGCCGAACGGCCGTGCGATCAATCGCGACAGCGCAGTCTCGTACTGGCGTCTGAACTTCTCGTCCAGGCTGGTCTTGTTCTGGACGCTTTGGAAGGCCGCGTGCGCGCAAAAGTCGGCTATCTGCAAAAGCTGGCTGTCGGATGAGCGGCGCAACCCGGCGTCCTCCACGATCCGGCGCTGCTTGATGAGTAGCGCACGGTGAGCTGAGCGCAAATGGCCTCCGCCGTCGTGCGCCCCGTCAACGATGAATGTCGCGTGGCTACCTTCGCCGGAGAGGAAGTCCTCAACGAAGCACAGTAGGTCGTCGTAGAGCACGAGCTTCGCCGCGCCGCTCGTGCTTGGGCTACCAACGGTAAACAGACGAGCGTCGGTGAACCCCCCGATCGTCTTCAAACCCTTCTCGAAGACCTCGAAGCGCGCCCTGCGCCGTGCTCTACCACGTCTCAGGAGGTCGACGAGCTCCCCGTGACCGTCTTGCACGAGAGCAAGTTGGCCGGCTGCGCTGGTGTGCTTGGCAGGCTCCACGGCAAGCCACGCCTGAGAGTGAAGCTCGAAGTTCGCCGGTACACCGTGCTGGCGAAACAGCCAATGACGAAATGACAGCCAGCGACCGAGATACTCGCTCCAAAGATCGAAGGGAAGCGCAAACGCCGTCCACAACCACCCGACATTCTCGTTGCCCGAGTCATCGACATAGACCATGTAGGAACGTGCGGGATAGGGCACCGCGGCAAGCTACCGTTTCAATCCGGACTCGTGCGTGCGGCCTGCATCGCGATCAAGCGTGCTGCTGACCGCGAGCTCGTGACCGAGCTTCGCACTGACACGAATCATGGCGTGCGCCGCCGTGCGGGGGCCGAGCTTGAAGATCGCCGTCAGACCCCCGCGCCTCAGTGCCACGGTCTCTGCACCCGAAGCGACGATCCGTCCTGAGAGCCGGCCCGTAAAGCCCACGCGGATCTCTCCAGTCGCGGGTCCGCTCACATGCACGACGAGCTCGCGACCGCGCAGCGTCTCGCTGACATGGATCGTCGCCTTCGCCGGCGAGGGACCGCCACTCGCTCCCGGTTTACTCGCGCCGGAGCTCGTACCGGGCGAAGTCCCAGCGCCGAGGTTCGGGATCGACGGAGCTTTTTCTACCGGCGCTACCCCCAGCGGACCACATTCGACGGCGCCCGCTGCAGGGCACGCGACGCTTTCATGGTTATCGACCGTGACCTGCTCAGAGGCGACCGTCGACTGATCGCCCGCCGCGTCGGTCGCAACGAGCGTGAGTGTGTGCGTGCCGTCGGAAAGCTCGGTGGTCGGCAGCGTCAAGGTCTGTTCCCCGGTCGATAGAGGACAGGGCTGGGCGAACGTGAAGTTGCACGAGGCGTTGTAGGTCTCAACCGGCTGCCCGTCGGCTGAGAGGACGATGCTCTGCACGCCGCCGCCGACATCCTGCGCCGAGATCGTGACGCTCTCGGTGCCCTTGTGGACGCCGCCCGATGCACTCGATTTCCACAGGGCGCCCGATGGTGCGCCGAGAGTTGGCGGCGTCGGGTCGGAGAGCGTCACCCTCGCGCCGTACATCGCGGCCCACACCTTGTGCTCAGTTGCACCGGTGACGCATTCCTCCCCCGTAGGCGCCTGGCAAACGATGCCGAGAGAAAGTTCGTGTGCCGACAGGCCGGTAACGACGCCTGGTTCGCCTCCCTCGCCGGGTGGTCCACCAACGAAGCAGGTCTCACCGTTTTGCACGGAGTCCAGGCAGGTTTCTCCCGACACGATCGTCCCGTCGACGCGAAGTGCCGGGGACCAGTAGTTGTCAGGATCAATCATGTGTCCGATGTAGCGTTCGTAGGCGATGCCGCGAATCAGCGTTCCCTTGGCTGCGGTGAAGGACCAGGCGGCGCTCGTACCGGGAGGGGCGCCGCTTGAGAGGCCGAGCGCGTCGGTCGTCGAGAGTCCGCCTTCCTGATCGACGGTGCCCCCGTTTCCTCCCAGGCGATATGGGCAGTTCGCGTGCTCGGCGTAGTGGTCGGGTTGCGATGGGTCGGTGCTGCTCCAGGTCCAAGAGTTGTTGACGGCTTCCGGCGCGTAGTTGCAGGCGCTCACTTCGTAGCTGCCCGTTGTTGCCAGAACGCTGGACGCCGACAGGCTGAAGAAGCTCCCAAGGACGACGCCGAGCACGATGGCTCGAAGTCTCATCGGCTGTGCCTGCCCTTCGCGGTCTTGGCCGCCGTCGGTGGCAGCTTCAGCGTTGCCCACGGGCTCGCGCGCTGTATGTCGTACGGGTCGATGTAGCGCACCAAAACCTCGACGACGCCCGATGTCGGCAAGGTGAGATCCGTGAACGCGCCGTCGAGCGTGCGCAGGACGCTCAGATGCCGCGACCGGCGCTGGTACCCGAGGTAGCGCACCTGGGCCTGGGCTTCGCCGGGGCGGCCCGACAGCACGAGCACGAACCGTCCCTTGAGCCGCTCAAGCCGTGCGCGGGGCACTTGGAATGGAGTGATAAGCGTCATCGCGCTCGATGGTGGCACGCTCTGCGGAGGTATCGCTGGGTTCGCGCTCCCGGCGGGTTGCGTGCCGGGCTCTGCGCCTTCGCCTGCGGCGACGATTTCTCCAAGGCCCGCGTCGCGGAACGCCTGGGCGATGTTCAGCACGCCGTTATCGGCGCCTGTCAGGTCGTCCTCGGCGGCTTGGGTCGAGAGATCGGGTTGATACGAGTCAAGGGCGTCAAGTGCGGATGAGTCGATGTCCGATGACTCGCTGGTCCCCTGCAAGTAGTTGTAGTCGGGGGCGCCGGTCGTTGGGTCCGCTCCGTCGAGGTCGCATCCCGGCGCGACCATGCGGAGCCCTTCGCCTCGGTTGGAGAACGAGCAGAACGCGCCGCCCTGCGTGTCGCTCGCACCCACCGACAGCACGCCCGGATACGCCGCCGGGTACTCGACTGGACCACCATCATCGTTGCCCGCGGCAGCGACGACCGCAACGCCGTAGTCGCTGGCTTCTTGGATCGCGTTCCCGACCATTTCGTAGTTCTGGCTCGAAGGCGTTTCCGAGGTGCCGAGCGAGAGGTTGATAACACGGATGTTGTACTTGTGACGCAATTGCAAGCATTCAGTGATGCCCGCGGCATAAGAGGTGAATGGAAATGTCGTCTGCCCGGGCTCGAGGATTCGCACTGAGACGATCTGGATGGAGCCGGGTGCAGTGCCGACCATCCCCCAGCCGTTCGCTGCGGCCATCATCGCGAGCACAGTCCCGTGCATGGTCGGTGAGACATCGTCGCCCGAGCCACCGTCGATCGCGGTCCGATCGACCACGGCGCCTTCGATGCCAGGGTTCAGGGTCACGCCCGTATCAACCAGACAGAGCCCCGCGATCTGCGCCGGTGGCGGTGGCGGAGCGTAGGGGAGGAAGGCGCCATCGTCCGCGACCGCCTGCGCAGTGATCGGCGTCTGCGCGCGGACGGCCGCGGGAGCAGCACCGAAAGCAACAATGACCGCCGCGAAGCAGCACGCTTGTCGGAGCGCTCGACTCGGCCCGGTCCACGCATGAGCGCTAGCCCGTGGTGACATCGACCGCCTTGCTGGACCCGCCGGAATACGGGAAGTTTGCTTGTCCGGCGGGGATCTCGGCGCGGAATGGGAAGTGTCCGGTGCCGCCCTCGAATTGGTAGGGGACCTCGAAGTTTCCGCTGGGGTCGGTGCGTGGTGCGCGGAAGGGCTCCCAGTGTCCGCGGTAGTGGACGAGCAGCTCGACGATCGTGCCTTGTGGTGGGATAGGGCCTTGGACTTTGCCGGTGAGGATGATCGTCCCGTCAGGGCTCGTGTCTCGCGGAGTGATGCTGAGCTGGACGCTGGCGGCGACAGACTCATCGATGGTTGCCTGTGCGGCGTAGTTGGCGTCGTCGGCGAACGCGCGGTAGGCCACCTCGATCAGCCGCGATGGTCCAGCTGGCACATGCGCCGCAAAGGTCCCGTTCGCCTGTGTCCTCGCGTGCGCGATGACCCGCGGGCTGCTGCTGCCAGCGGTCTGCTGCAGGATGTCCAAGGTGGCACTGCCGATTGGCTGTCCCTGAGCGTTGAGTAGCCGTCCGGTGAGCTGGAGTGCGCGGTGGGTGAACGAGCGGGAGATCACCCGTCTATCTCCCAGGCGGATTTGCGCGGTCTCGCTCGCGGCGCTCCCGTTCGGGGCGCCAAGGCCGACCGTCGAGGGCTGTGTGCTTGTACCGCCGCCTGTGTCGCCGCTTGTGCCGGGGCCGGGCAAAGCGCCGAGTGAGCCCGCGGCGGCGAGCACCAGGCCGGTTGGCGTGCTTGCCGTTACGGTGGACCCGTCGTTATCGGTGGCGGTCACGAGCAGTCGCAGGGTATGCCCGACGTCGCTGGGCGCCGGGTTGTAGCCGGGATTCTGCGCTCCGGCGATCTGCTGGCAGTTGTTGCCCTGGCTGTCGCATTGCTCCCACTGGTAGCCGTAGGTGATCGTTCCGGCTTCGCTAGGTGCTGACCATGCTCCGGGCTGCGTGGTCAGAGCCGAACCGACCAAGACCTGTCCGGGCACGAGTATCGTCGGCACCGATGTGTTAGCGGGAGCGTTATCGCTGACGATCGTTCCCAGCGAGTCGCTCGCGGTATTGCCGGCCGCGTCTGTGACGGCCAGGCTCACCGCGTAGCTGTCGTCTTTCAGGGAGGAGGTGTTGACGGCGAAGCCGCTGACCGTCTCGGTGAGAGGGCAGGCGTTCCAGGAGTCATAGGAGCACTGTGCGGAGAAGTCGAAGGTATGGGTGTAGGGCGCTCCACCTCCTTGGGGGCTCAACCTCAGGGTTGCCGAGCGCACGCCGCTGTCTGCGTCGACGCCCGTGAAGTTGATGAGCTGTGAGCCCGCGACGGTTGATTTGGCTGCCGCGGCGCTCGCGAGCGCACCGGACACGCTGGAGACTGCCGGCGGGGTGTTGTCTATGAGGGTCAGGGTGATGTCGTTCAGCGCTGGAACAGCGATGGAGTCCGCGAAGTAACACGTCGGGGAGCTGTCGTCCGTTGAACAGGTGACATTCGCCTCGAAGTCCCGGGCGCCCTGCGGCAGTGTCCAGCTCTCACTGGCGGTGTAGTTGCTCCCACCACCGTAGGGAAGCTCGACTGCACCCGGGAGTACCTGCCCGCCGGAAGTGAAGCCAAGCCAGGCGTCGTCGCCTGTCACCGAGGAGCCGATCACCTCGGCGGTGATGGACTGGATAGTCACGTCGGGGGCGCTGCCAGGCACGTCGATCTGCAGCCCTACTTGGCTGCCCATGTGCCCGTTCTCGGTCACCGCTCCCGCCTGTTCGTTAGAGGCAACGGAGTCACCGATCGCGCCGCCGGTTGAGCAGGTGTTCCACAGGACGCTGCTCGTGATGGTGTTGACGCCGAACACCGACCATCCAGGCGAGACCGCCGGAGTACCTGGCGTGCACTGATACATCGGGTAGGTCCCAGCGCTTGCCGTCGGGGCACCCGCCAGGGCGATAGCGCTCACGACCAGCGCCAACAGCGCCGATGGCTGGAGCAAAGCGGCCGCGCTCCGCACGATGCGGGCGCGTGCTAGACCTCGCCGGTAGGACCGGCATGTGGTTGGCACGTCAGTTAGCGGCAACATCGAGTACCTCGCTAAACCCGCGGGTGAATGAGAAATCCGCCTGGCTGGCGGGGACTTCCGCACGGAATGGGAAACGTCCGAGCGCGCCTTGGAATTGGTAGGCCACGTCGAAGCGGCCGGCCGCATCGGTTCTCGGCGTTCGGAATGGCTCCCAGCGTCCGCGGTAGTGCACAAGCAGATCGACGATCACGCCCTGCGCCGGGACCGGGCCATCGACCTGGCCGGTGAGCAGGATCGTGCCCGTCGCGTTCGTGTGCCGCGGGGTGATGTTGATCTGTACACCGGCACCGACGGACTCCTCGATCTTTGCCTCTGCGGCGTAGGTGGTGTCGGTGGAGAACGCGCGGTAGGCGACCTCGATCAGCCGCGACGGTCCCGCAGGCACGCCCACCTTGAAGTCGCCGTTGGTGCCGGTCTTCGCGTGTCCGATGATCTCGAGCGTTGTGGCACCGGCGATCTGCTGCAACACATCCAGGGTCGCACTGCCGATCGGGTGCCCCTGGCCATCGAGTAGTCGCCCGGTGAGATGGAACGCGCGGTGCACAAAGGAGCGCGAGATCCTCCTCCCCACCCCGAGGCGCAGCTGCGCGGTCTCGCTCACGCTCGTCCCGTTGGCAGCGCCGGCGCCCAATGTGGAGCTCGTGGCGACGCCACCATTCCCACCGGTGCCTGTGCCCGGTCCGGGTAGCGCGCCGAGTGACGACACCAGCACTGGCGCGTTCTGTGTCGTGATCGTGCCGTCGTACACCGTCGCTGTGACGCCTGCGGCGTCTGTGATGCTGACCGTCAGTTCGTGGTGTCCGTCCGTGAGCCCCGTCGTGTTGATTGGGATGTTGACCTGCTCGCTCAGTGGGCAGGGCTCTTGGGCGGTGTACTCGGGGACGCCGTTTGCGTCACGTCCGAGGCTGGCGCACTTCCCGCCGTTCGTATCGGGTGTAGTGGTTGACAGCGCGTGGCCGTCGACCGAGACTGTGACAGTGTAGATCCCTGGCCCTGGAGCCGCCTCGCTGGCGGTGAAGTTCAGATCAGCTGTCCCAGTCGCGGGAGTATCGAGCAGGGTGCCGCTGAAGCTGGCGCCCTGCGGGGTGCTGCCATCGCTCAGCTCGATGTCGGCTTGAGAGATGCGCATGAGCGCGTTGACTCCGCCAGCGCCATCGTTTTGCGCACAGTTGGCGTCAGCTTCATGAGGCTGACCGGGGCCGACGCATTCCGCGACGGCCCACATCTGCGTCCCGCCCGTGTGCGTGATCGCGACGCTCGCGTTTTCGATCCAGCCACCCAGCGCGTTGCTCGGACCACACCCCAGGTTGAACTGGCAATTCACCAGCACGTCACCGCCATAGATGTTCTTGGGGGTAGCGACGTATGCCACGCCTTGAGGTGCGGTGAGCGACACGAGCAGGTTGCCGCCCGCGATCGTCGCGCCCGCGGGCGCGGTGTAGGTCCAGATCGCGCCGGTGCTGCGGACCTGTTCCCACTGAGCGCTGTCGATCGCTTCGAGCCCGCCGGTCGGGCAGCTGTCGTTCGCGCCGGTGTATGGTCCGCCGTTATCGGCTTCGGACTGCCAGCCTTCGATCGGTGCCGGTTTACCGCCAGGCAGCGAGCAGGACTCGGCCGCCCAGGTCCCCGCGGAGGCGTCGCTTGCCTGGATGCCCGCAACTCCCGCTGCCAGCAGAACGCAGCACACCAGCGCAAGCCCGAGCTGACCGATGGTGCGAGGCGGCGCGTTGTTCATCGGCATGTCAGTTAGTGGTGACATCGACTGCCCCGCTATCGCCGTGGGTGAATGCGAAGCCGGCTTGTCCGCCGAAGACCTCCGCGCGGAACGGGAAGCGCCCGGTGCCGCCCTGGAACTGGTAGGCGACGTGGAATCGTCCGTTGGAGTTAGTGCGCGGGTCGCGGAAGGGCTCCCAATGTCCGCGGTAGTGGACAAGCAGCTCGACGACCACGCCCTGGGACGGGACTGGCCCGACCACCCGTCCGCTGAGCATGATCGTCCCTGTCGAGCCCGTTCGGCGCGGGGTCACGTCGAGCTGGACGCCCGCGTTGACGGACTCCTCGATCTTCGCCACGGCCGCGTACCCGGTGTCACCGGAGAATGCCCGGTAGGCGACCTCTATGAGTCTTGATGGTCCCGGCGGCACATGTACGGCAAATGTTCCATCCAGGCGTGTCTTTGTGTGCTCGATGACGCGGAGTGTCTGACTGCCGGCGATCTGTTCGAGCACGTCGAGGTTGGCACCCCCGATCGGGTGCGCACCAGTACCGATGAGCCGGCCAGTGACTTGGAAGGAACGTTGCGCGAAGGTGCGTGAGATCGCCCGGTGGATGCCGAGCCGCAGTTCCGCTGCCTCGCTCGCAACCGTCCCGTTGGGAGCGCCAAGCCCTGTCACCGAGCCCGCGCTGACCCCACCGCTCATGCCGCTCGCGGCGCCTGTACCTGGGCCATTGGGGGCGCCGAGGGAGCCCTGCGCTGAGAGCACTACCCCGGTCGCGGCGCTCGTCGCCGACGCCAGCCCGTCACTGTCGGAGGCGTTCACCACGAGGCGTAGCGCGTTGCCGACATCGCTGGGTGTCGGCGTGTAGCTCGCGTTCTGTGCTCCGGCGATTGCGGTGCAGTTGTTGCCCTGGGTGTCGCAGTCCTCCCACTGGTAGCCGTAGGCGATCGAGCCGGCTCCGCTCGGCGCAGACCATTTACCGGGGGCCGTCGCGAGCGCCGCTCCAGCGAACACCTGGCTTGGAGCGATGATCGTCGGCGCTGAGGTCGCGGCAGGAGCGTTATTGGTGCTGATCGTGCCGTCGTAGACGACGCTCGAGTTCTGCGCCGCATCCTCGACCGTCACCTTCAGCGTGTGTTGCCCATCTGCCACTGTGGTGGTGTTGATCGGCAGGTCTACCGACTCGCTCTGCCGACAGGGCTGGTTGTAGTCGAACATCAAGGCACCGCCGCTGGTGCCGACTGGCACACAGGCGCCGCCGTTGGTGTCGGGAGTGCCGGAGTAGAGCGTTTTGCCGTCGATCTGCGCCGTGACGGCGTAGACGCCGGGGCCTCCGGAGTCGGCGGCGATGAAAGTGAGTTCCTGAGTGCCACGAGCGCTCGGGCTAAGCAGCGTGCCACCGATACCGCTTGCCGATGGTGTCGCGTTGCTTGAGAGCAGGAAGTTCGCCCACCAGAGCTGCACGAGTGACCATGCGCCGTTGCTGCCTCCTTCATCGCAATACTGCCCTCCCTCCCCTCCGCAGGCCGCGCTGACGAAGACGCTCCCGCCTCGGCCAGTCGGTAGATCGAGCACACCACCGAAGTCGTTGGTGCCGTTCGAGCACGGTGGTTGCCCGGTGGCGCATTGCAGGACGACGTTTGACCCGTTGTACGCAAATTCCGGGGAGTAGACAATCGCTGTGCCCGAGGCATCCGCGCCGTAACCGTCGGCGTACAGGCTGACATCGACCTGGCCGCCGGTCAGTGTCGATCCGCTCGGCGGCGTGTATTGAAGCGTCTCGTTGGAGCCAACCGCGACGCCCGCGTTGGTGCTGAGGATCGCGGACATCGGGCTGCCCGGCCCGCACACCGTGTCGTTGTTAGACCCGTTACCGCCGGCAGCAAAGAAGCTCGTCCATCCTTGATTCGGCGCCGCCGACTGGTTGGGGTTCTCGCAGGAGACCTCCATCCAGTCCCTCGCGTATGCGGGGCTGGCGTCCATCAGCACCGTTGTCGCGGCGGCCACTGAGAAGACCGCGCAAGCAAGCGCGAGCGCGCTCCTCGCCGCCTTCGTGTGGGTCCTCCCGAGTGCGTTTGAGTGTCTGGTCATCGTCGCGTCCATCTCCTTTTCAGGCCCCTTCCGCGGGGGCTTCCGGGGTCTATGACCGCGACGGCCACATACCGGCCAACGAATTTCATGGGGCTCACGGGCTGAACGGCCCTCCGCTGCTACGCGCGGCCGTGTGTGCCTGTTCGGGGGCGCTCGCGGAAGCGCTCGTGCCTGTGGGCACTCCGAGGTAGGCGAACCCGCCCGGTTCGCGTGGCGCGCTCCCGCCATGCTCGATCACGCGATGAGCACTTGAGAGGACATGGCCCGCACTGGACCGATGCTTGCGCGTCGAGGTATGCGCGGCGTGGTGAGCGCTCACGCCTGTAAGCGGCGCGAGTGGGGCTTGCACCAGATCCGCGGGGATCGCCGTCACCCGAGGTGTCGCAACGGCGCCCGGCGAAGCGCGATGGTGGTGCTGGGCTCTCGGATGGTCGAGTGCATGTGTCGCTCCGATCGTGCCTCCAGCGATCACCGCGACGATCGCGGCTCCGGCTGCGACCTTGGCGCCCACGCCGCCGCCCGCGAGCAGCGCGGCGGCGCGTTCGCGCACCCCGCCCCCTCCAGCCGGAAGGGCATCCGACATGAGCCTGTGCTGCAAAGTCCTCGCTCGCACACCAAGGCGTGCCAGCCAGCGGAGATGCCCTATCAACACGGGAGGCAGCAGCGCGGCGGCCTGGCCCTGGAACCTGCGCCGCAAGCGCTTGGCGTTGGTCTTGTGCTCATCGCGGCAGCGCCGGCAGCCGTCGAGGTGCGCAAAGGCACGCTCGGCGAGCTCCTCGCTCGTGGCCTGCCCGTCCTGGAGCGCGAGGATCGTGCCCGCGCGATAACCACATAGCCGGCCAGTGTCATACAACAATTGAAAGCGCTCGCGCTTACGCTCACAGGAGCGCGAGGCTTTCTGCGCCTCGGGGGTAGGGATGCCGAGCAGCGGGGCGATGGCGCGGTAGCGCATGCCCTCCGCGATCAACCAGAACACGCGCTGCTCGAGCGGGGTCAGCTCTGTTAGGAACTCCTGGATGATCAGACGGTCCTGCGCAGCGACCGCCGCGAGCTCCGGGGTCTTCTGCTCCTCGCGTGCCTCTGCGCTGCGATGCAGGCCCGGTGCATTCTGCGTCAGGATCTCCCCGCGTCGCCGTTCGTCGCGGTGCAGGTTCAGCGCGCGGTACTTCAGCCCCTCCCGTAGAGAGTTGCGAAGGTGCTCCTCGTTCAGATACGGACGGCGCAGCAGCGACACCGCCGTCTCCTGGTAGATGTCCTCCAGCTGCTCGGCGCTCAGACCCCGGCACTCAGCGAAGCCGCGGGCGATCCGCAGCTCGCGGGGCTGCCATTCCCCGAGAACCTGTCCGATCCGCTCGAAGGTGAGCTCTCGCTCACCCGGGCGCGAGACGAGGCCCATTGGCCCTCGTCGTGTACCGCCGGGCCGCTTGGCCTCTGGTCCCCTCGATCGAACATCCATGTCCGTAGCCCTTTAAATCGATCCTTGACTGTGGACGAATGTTGGACTACAGGCGCAAGATTCCATAGAGCGGGAGACCCTTTGCAACGTTTCTTGCAGAGCCAGGGTGCTCATTGGTGGGGCACCGCCACGGTCTCCAGGATCGCCGCCAAGAGCAACACGCCCGCTGTCGAGGCGAGCCACACCAGCCGTTCGTGGAGGGGAACGATGAGCGGGCGGCGTCGTTGCACGAGCCAGGAGCTCGCGCCGAGCGCGAGCCCCGCCCACTCCAATGGCAGCTGCGGAATGTAGGCCAGCAGCGCGGCGCCGTATGTGCCAAGTGCCGCCCCGACCCACAGGACGTTGCGGGTGAAGCACGCCAGCAGCAGCATGTCGGCGAGTCGTCTCGAGAGACGATGCCGGTGGGCGTCTATGACGCCGAGCAGCAGAGGCCACGCCGCAACCGGCAGGTTCAGCGCCAACAACACGAGGACATGCCCAGCACCAGGCGATGGGGTCAAATCTGGTGAGAGCGCCAGCCTGGCGTGCTCATGGGCCAGGATCGCGAGCGTGGGCCCTGTGAGCGCGACGATCGCAGCGAACGCGAGAGTCCCCACCCAGATCGCGATGTACGCACGCAGCCAAGCGCCGGGCAGCCCCGCGGGCAGCCACCCGCCACGCGCCGGCCGTGACGTGGATTGGGTTAGTCCTGCGGCAGCCATTGACTTATGGCGTAGCCGCCGGGGACCTTGGCGAGCTGGGCGAGGGTGACGTGATAGGCGGCCGGCAGTCCTTCGTATTGCGTGTCGCCGCCGGTCTGTTCGCGGGTGACGATCACCCACATGTTCGGGTGGGCAAGGTCGGTGGCGATGCTGACGATCTGGCCGGTGTTGTAGATGTGCCCGCGGATGATCGTTGTGTCCGCCTCACTTGAGACGGCGGCCTGCTGCTCGACCAGGCGCGCGGGGTTGACGGACATCCCGGCGAGCGTTTGCTGGTTTGAGCTCAGTGTGCGGTAGGTCCAGTTCGTGTAAAGCTGGCTGAACGCGGCGAGGGCCTTCGCGGGCGTCGGCTGCACACCAGCGGGTGCCTGAGCTGCTGGCGTCAGCGGTGCGGGAGCCGTTGGCTCACCAGGGTTCTGCGGCGAGCTGCTCGATGTCGTGCTCTGCTCGGCGCCTGGCGCATCGGGGTTCGTGCAACCAGTGAGCGCCACCGCGGTGAGCAACAGGCAGACGGGGATGAGCGCTTTCATGGCGTGCTGTCTCATAGGCCGGGTGGGTGGCGAACGGTCCAGGTCGCCCAGTCGGGCACGGATGCGGAGACTCGCCAGCGGGGGCCGGGCTTGCCCGAGTTCGGGCCTGAGTCGAATTCAGGCGCTTCGACAGTGTCAAAGCGCAATCCGCCGACGTACATGAAGGCGTGCCCGGCGTTTGCGTAGATTGAGACGTACTTGCCGGGGCCGGGTTCGCCGTAGCTCTCGAGCTCGGTCGAGTCCAGGGCGCTGGTACCGAGTACGTCGCCCCAATGCAACAGGTAGGACACGGCGGATGAGCAGTCATAGGCCGGCTGCAGGGTATTTAGGGATGTTCCGTGTGCGCCGCCGTAGAGATACGCGGCGCCGAACAGGCGGTTGCCCGCGGCGACCATGTCCTTGACCGCCTTGGATGCTTCCGCGCCGGCTGCGGCTAGGCCGCTCGGCAGGATCTTCGTCTGCGTGCCCGGTGTCAGCGGCAGTGGGATATCGCCCGTGCCTTCTATCGCACAGGTGCTTGGGGTCGATCCGCCGCCGGCTTCGATTGAGCCGGGTAGTTCGCCGAGTGTTGGTGCTGCGCCGGTCGTTGGTGCGAGCTGCACCCGCACCGGGCTCTTGGTGATCCCGAGGGTCTGTGCTGCCTGCCACCAGACATCCAGACGGTAGGGCTGTCCGTTACTGATGTACTGGCCTGGGCCTTGGCCGTAGCCGGTGTCGCGCTTGGCGAGGATCGCCTCGTGCCCGTCGTGGGCGACACGAAGATCGGTGAGGTAGGGAAGGTTGTTCAGCGCGTTCGCGTCGGCGAACGTGAACGTCCCTCCGTTCGCGGGGTTACTGTCGAGGACGGACAGCTCGGCGAACGTATCCGGGTGCAACGGAAGGAACGACTCACCCAGGTTGGGGATCGACCCGTAGTCACCAGAGGTCGGGTCGCCCGGTCCGCCGTACTCGGTCGCGCCGACCTCATACCAGCGGCCCGGCTGCAACTCCAACGGCGCCGCATACATTCCCGCGGCGAGCGACCCGCCGCCTGCTGGGAGGTTCACCACGCCGCTTTCGCTGCCGCAGGTGCTTTCTGCCTGCTGGTCGATCAGCCCCACGATGCCCGCCGCAACGAGCGCCGGGAGCACCACGATGAGCAGCGCGACGGCTACGAGTGCAGCCCTGACCTGGGGGTTGCGCAAGAGCTGGATCGCGATCTTCACCTGCATTACGCCGCGATCTCCAACACGGCAGCAGTAGCTTCCTGCCACTCGTCGTTGACGAGCAGCTTCATGGCGGGCCAGCCCTGTTTGTCTGTTTCTCTGAGCGCGTGCTGGCGGATCGGTGCGTCACGCGCCGGGTCGGAGCTCGCGATCCAACGCTCGAGTGAGCCGACACCGATTTGGATGGTTCCCTGCCCGCGTGAGCCGTTGATGAGGTAGCCCATCGAGAAGAGGCCCTTGACCGTCTTCAGCGCGGCGATCGTGTCGATTGCCTCGTCGCTCAGCTTCGAGGTGCCCTTGACGTAGGCGAGCTCGCGTGCCTCTTGGCGCAGGAACAGCCGCATCGCCGCGTTGGCGATTAGCGCCTTGCCCCACTCGTTATCGAAGTCCGAGAGCTGCTGGCTGATCGCGATCAGCCACAGCGCGTAATGCCGTGATCGGCGCACGAACTCGTTGAACCACCGGCCCGTCGACGGGCGCTCGATCAGCTTCCATGCCTCATCGACCACCAGAAAAGAGCGGCCGGCCCAGGCGTGCTTGGGGCCTTCCCCTGAGAGGTGCAGGGCGCGCGTGCGCTCGATCTGTGACTTGACGTGCTCGCAGATCACGAACAGCGCCGCCGCGGCCTTCGCGTCAGGGATCGAACGGGTGTCGAACACGACCAGCGGTGCACCCGCCGGGATCGTTGTCGGACGGTCCGCGAGGTAGGAGTAGGGACCGTCGAGGACGTAGTTGTTCAGCCGCATCGAGAGGTTCCGCAAGCTCTCGGCGATCCCAACTGACCCCTCGTCTCGCTCCTGGTGGTAGCGGCGCTCCAGCTCCTCCTGCAGCAGCAACTCGCGGGGTTCCTCACCCGTCAGCGCACAGCGCTGATAGACCTCGGCTATTGCGAGGCCGAGGAGGTTGCTCTCCAGGTCGGTGAGACCGTAGGAGTCCTGGGCGGCGTGATGCTCACCCAGCAGCAGCGCGTGCAACGCGAGGAGATAATCGATCTTCTCCGCGCCGACCTTCGCGGGGTTCTCGACGTCCCAGGAGTTGATCGCGTGCGCGTCACCGCCGATCTCGACCGACGCGGCGCCCGGTATCAGACTGCGGAGGAAGTCGAAATGCCCGGCGCGGTCGATGATGAACCCGGTCGCGCCCTGCGCAATCGCCCGGATCAAGAGGATGATCACGGCCATCGTCTTGCCCGCGCCCGACATGCCGTTCACCAACAGCAAGTGGTTTGGGTGTTCGGGGTCGAACGGGTCCAGGCGCTCCAAGGTGCGGCCAGGGACCGCGTAGCCGAGCGGGATGCCCTCCGGGCTTCCGCAGCTCGTACCGGTCAGCGGGAACGTGTCGCCGACGTTGCGGCTGACGTACTTGCGCCTACGCCGCGCGACATCACGCCCGAGCGGCAACGTCGACTGCCACAGGACTGCTTGGGCGAACAGCCCGCTTTGGATGCGGGCGTCGCACGCCATCGTGACCTCCCGCCCGGTCCCTTTGCACAGCTCGTGCAAAGTCTCGGGGTCCGGGTTCGGCGAGGGCTCCTGGATCGAGCCGTAGATGCTGACGCGGTAGATCCCCGCGCCGGCACTCGTCGCGAGCTCGTCGTTTAGTTCCGCGGCCTCCTCCTCCTGCACCCTCGCATCCGGGTCCAATGGCCGGCCGCGTTGCTCGATGCCGCGGTTGACGCCATACAGCCGCTTGTAGCGGCGCTTCTGGCTCATTCGCTCGCGGTAGCGTTCGGTCGCCTGGACGTGCACGCTCAAGGTGAACGGGCGTGGTGCTTGCATCGTGTGAAGTAGCCACCCGAGCCACGTCTGCTCCGGCGCGAACGAGACATAGAAAACCTCCTCCAACGACTCCCCGATCTGGAGGTGGGTGCGCTCGGCGAGATTGATCGGTGCGGTACAGATCGCTTCGGCGAGCGCCTGGGCACGCCCACTTGCCTGCTCGGCGGTCTCCCCAGGGATGAGTCCCTGTACGACGTCCGGGGACATGAAGCTGGCTGGCAGCCCGCTGGCACGTTGGGCGTCGGGGTCGAACCGGCCGTGCAGCAGATCGAGCACCTCGTCGCCGTTCAGGGGCCGGGCCTGGAGGCCCATTGCCTCCAGGTCTGCGCGCACTCCGTCTGAGTGGCGCAGCGAGTCACGGATCGCCCGCTCATGGGCTGCGGCCTTGACGCGCGGCGCCCGCCGCGGACCCCGCACGGTTGGCAGCGAGCGGCCCGCGGGCTGCCACGGACACACCACGAGATAGCGAAGGGAGAGCGGCGCGACGGTCTGCGCGGTGGTACGGATCGACTGCTCCTGGGCGATCCCTAGCCGGCGGATTGCCTTGGCTCGCTCGTGCTCGCCGATGTCCTCCGCTGCCCCGGCTGCCTGCTCGCAGCGGTGTGTCTCATCGGCCAGGATCTCCTCCAGAGCGAGCGGGGTGCCCTGCACGTAGAGATGAAGGGACTGACGGTCCGGCAGCCGTGCGGCGACCTGTCCGAACGCGGCGGAGACCCGCTCACCCTCGGCCTGGTCAAGAACCAGCGGGTTCACGACGCCGACCTCCAGGTAACGGACGTAAGTGCCGTCCTCCCTGATAAGCAGCCCGTCCGGGTCGATCGCGGCGACCCCCAACAGGTCCCCAGCACAGTGTCTGCGTCGACGCATTAGCCCCAGCGCTCCTCGGACAGGAGATCCTCGAGCGAGGCGTCATACCCCTCGCCGCGAGCGTCGTCTGCCGGCCCGTCGGTGGATGCCAGTACGACGAGGCCGCGAGCGCTCGCGCGCTCTAGCGAGGCTGCGGGGAGCGCGTGCGCGCTCCAGCGCCAGCGCCACATCTCGCGCAACAACACCCCGATCTGCAGACCGCCGCTCTCAGAGACATAAGTCAGCGCGGCGGGCAAGCCGATGACGAACACGCAGAGCGTGATCGCGGGCTTCGTCGGCAAATGCGCCAGATGGACGAGGCCGAGGACGGCGCTCGCGCCCGCGATCAGGACCGCCCACTGCTTGATCGTGAAACCGACCAGCTTCGGCGCCTGGTCCAGTGATCTGAAGGTGCGGTGGATCACGATTTGGGACGGGGACGTGGCCTACGCTTCGCCGGCGCTCGCCGCGCGGGCTCCTTCGGGCGAGGCGCGGCCGGAGGGGGTCCGGCGGGCTTCGAGTGCTGCCCTTGCGGGCGCGGCGGCTGCGTGGGCTTCGCGGGTGCGGCGGCGTCGCGGCGCGCGTTCGTCGTGACCTTCCGTCCCGGGTGCGCCCCATCCGGTGTGACTGGCGTGGCTTTGGGCGCTGGCGCCTTGCCACTGGGAGCTGGACCGCTCCGTGGCTTCGGTTGTGCCCTCGGCGCAGGCCGCGAAGAAGAAGGACCCGGTGAGGGCCGTGCGCCCTGTGCTGGCGGGCGCGTACCGGTAGGACCCTTGCTCGCCTTGCCTGTGCCTACGGTCGCCCGGGTCTTGCCCGTCGCGGTACTCGGACTGGTGCTCTTCGCGCCGCGCGCCGCGACTTGTGCTGCCGCGCCGCCCGCAGGCACTCGCCCGGCTTTGGGGGAGCTTGCGGCCATCGCCGCTCGCGCGTCGCGCGGGGCGCTGGCAAGGGTCGCTCCGGCACGGCTCAGGCGTTCGCGTACACCACCCCGCCCACCTCCTGCCGAGCCGCGCCCGGCTGCCGCCGCGCCCGCCAAGGCTCCCCCTCCCGCTACCGCGCCCGCGGCCGCGGGCGCGCCGGACGCGAGGCCGGTCCGGCGTGCCGCGCCGGCGAGGCCCCTGCGGGCCGCACCGACGGGGCCCCCAGCGGGGGCGCCCATCGCACCGGCGGCCCGCCCGGCGCTGCGTCCGAGCGACGGGACTCCCTCAAACGCGGCACTACGCAGCCGTGCGTGCGCCGCCCGCATCCGCTGCGCGCCCGGCATCGTGGCCTGCCCCTGCGCACCGCCCCCGCCGCTGCCGCCGCGCGCGCTCGCTGAGCCGAGGATGTGCCGCAGCTCGCCGAGCAGCATCAACGGCAGCTTCACCGCCAGGACAAACGTGATGAGCCCCGCAAACGCCGCCGCTATATGGCCGGGTAGACCGCCACTGGCGCCGCCGGTGAAGCTGGTCGCGTCGAGCGTCAGCGCGCCCGCTACGGCGAACAGCATCGTCCAGCCGATCGGGACGAGCACGATCGCCATCAGGGCGTGCGCCCAGGTACGCGCGAGATGGGAGAGCTCGGGGATCGGCGAAAGCGCGATGAATGGCGGCCCCGCAGCGAACACGAGCGCCAAAAGGACGGTGAGCGCCTCTTGCGATGCGAACAGTCCCGCCGCGAAGATCACGCCGACGATCACGAGGAACGCGCCGAAGACGCCGCCCGCGCCGAGCAGCAAAGCCCCGCCGAACAGGACAGTGATGATGCTCGCCAGACCATTCGCGACGACGGGAAACCCAAGGATCGCGTGCGTCAGGGTGTTCGTCGCGGCGACCGTCTCCTCCACGATCCACCGGTAAGCGACAAGCACGCCTGTTGCGCCGACACACCGTCCGATCGCCGAAGCCGGATGCGCGGCGCCGGTCAGGCCCACCATCCAGTACCGCAGCGTGCAGACCGCCAAAGTGACGGGCATCAGCGACATGCCGAGATAGGTCATGTCGCTCTCCAGTTCGCTTACGTGCCCCCACTTCGCGGGATCGGGCAGCGCCACGAGATCCTGGATCGTCGCGACCGTCCCGTGCTTCAAAAAACCAGGAACCAGTGCGCCCGCGAACGCACCGAAGAACCCCTTAGCGATCGCTTCGATGATCGTGTGGAGTGACGGCAGCCCGAGGAACGCGAGTGGCGCGACCGACCCTCTCGTGCTCGCGGCTGACGCTGCCGGCGCGAGCACGAGCTCCCAGGCGAGCACGCCCGTCGTCACGGCCGGCAGCATCCATGCGGTGCGGCGCATCACCACGGCCCCGTTACGCCACGATCCCGCTGATCGACGCGAGGATCGCGAGGCCCACGATCGTCTTCAGCGCGACATCGTGAGCCCGTGAGTGACCGGCCATGAACATGATCGCCACGACCGCGATCACCAAGCCCATCACCGTGCTGCCCAACCAAACGAGGCTGCCCTGGAGCTTTTCAACGAAGTTCTGCACCCCGGTGATCGGCGTGCCTTTAAATGCACCCGCCGCGTCTAATGCGTGCACAGGCCCAGCCGGGAACATCCCTGCGACCGCCACCCCGATAACCAGCACTATCAGTGCGTAGAGCTCGACTACCCGCCGTGTCCTCCTGACTCGACGGGCGCGTGCCCGTCTGCGTGTGAGCGCCATCACTGGCCTCACCTCCTTTGTGTTGATTTGCAAGCTCACGGCGAGAACAGCCCCCCTTGCGTCTGTTCCTGCACTGGCGCGGGAGGCGTGCTCGCCGAAGCTGCCGTGGAGGCGGGCCGCGGCGACGAGGCCACCTGCACGCTCGCCCCTACTCCTCGCGCCGCAGCCGTTCTCGCGGGAGCCGGCCGTGCTGGACGCGGCGGCGCCTCTTCGTCGTGTGGACGGGTGTGAGCCGGCGCCGGTTCGCCCGCCGCGCGGACGGCCTTTGCCTTCGGCGCAGGCGGCGTGACGGGCACGCGGATCGCAGGCGCTACAGCGCCCCGCTCACCTCCCGAGCTAGCGTGTGTGCGCGCCGGGTGGCTTGTGAGCGCCGCCGTAACACCCACCACGGCCCACACGGCGAGCATCCCGCTAACTGCACTCACCAACACTGGATGCTCGGCCAGCCGAGCGCGAACCCCACGATCGCTACGGCCAGTCCACGCCGTGCGCCTGCGGGGATAGGCCCTGCGCCAAGCTGGCAGCTCTCGGCCGGCCCGTCCGGCGAACACGTCATCCGCATGCACCACGAACTCCTCGTGCGGGAGCTCGTCGTCGGCTCGATCGTCCAGAGGTCGCTCGTCGTACTCCTCGCCATCCGGCGGGACAGGCACATGGACGTCGGTCTCCAACGCCCATGCCTCTGTGGCCGCGACCTCAATCGCCGGGGCCTCTGCTTCATCGGCCAGTGCTCGATCTGCTGGGACGGGAGCTGGCGGAATGTCAAACGCCTGCGGTGCCCTGCGAGCGAGACCGGGCTTGCGCGGCCGGCGGGTCCTCGGCGGCCTTTGTGGCGCATCCGTCTCGGGCACAACCGCTTGCGGCGGGGTGGCCGGCGCGGGATCAGGGTCCAGGGTTGGGTGCGCCTCGGCGTCCTCGTCCACCGGTGCCGCTCCGGGTGCCGCGACGTACAGCGTCACCATCCCGTTGCGCGCCAGGTCGCTACCCGCCCCAGGCTCCTGAGCGACTACCTGCCCGAGCAGCTCCGCCTCGCAACCAAACGAGCGCTCGAGGCCGGGTTTCAGCCCGGCACGCCGAACGTCCTGCGCGGCATCCGCCGCCGGCTGGCCGACGTACTCGCCGACCTCCAGGCGCCCGGACGGGCCACCTCGACGGGCACCTTGAGCACGCCCTGCTGGTCGTGCTGGCGTTGCGGTTGTGCTGTTCATCGCGGTAACTGACCGCGACCCGCAGCAGGCGGTCAGCGAATTTCTCAACCGGCCCGCGCGCGGCTGCTGTTAGTCGCGCGAGCGCTCCTGTGGTCGCCGCGCGCTCGCGCGCGGACCCAGAAGACCACGCTCCGCCAGTAGGTGGGCGTAGCGTGCGAAGCGGGGGTCCTCGAACCAGCCGGGCGCGCGGACGATCGCGGGCGGCAGGTCCCGGTAGACCAACATCGCTTGCCCCCGCCCGATCTGTCGCAGCCACGGAGACGGACCGGCCTTCTGATGGCCGACGCTCAGCGTCTGCCTGGAGAGACCGTTCGATGTGGAGGCGTTCGCGACCGGCTCCTCACCGAGAAGCTCGGTGAGGTACCCGGAGCTGGTGGGCTCCGCCAGGGGTGGGATGAATACCTGGGCGGTGGATGCCGCGCAGATCGAGTCGCGTGCGGCGCGGCCGTAGCGCTGGTCGATCTGCGCGATCGACTGCCACGCCGTCGCGATCGTGATGCCGTGGTCCGCGCACTGGGAGAGCCAGGTAGCGAGGTTCCGCACCGGGGCGATGTTCGCGGTCTCGTCGAGCAGGATCAGGAGCCGTGGGTCGAGCGCGCCGTATCTGCGGGCCTTGACGATCGCCGCCTCATACATCGCTGAGACAAGCGCGAGGATCACCGGGCGTAGGGGCTCTTGGTCGTGCCCGGCGACCACGACGTAGATCGTGTTCGCGCCGTCGAGGAACCCCTCGGGTGTGAGGTCCCCGCTCGCGCACGCGGCGACCTGGGGGTAGCGGTAAGCGCGCAAGAGGTTCAGCGCTGACATGACCGTCGTCTCGCGGTTGCGCTCATCGCGTCTGCTGACGCCCTCGAGCTGGTCCGCGGCCGCATGGGCGCCGGCGCCCTTCAGGGCGCCGATCGCGCTGGTGAAGTCGCGCGCGTCGAGCCAGCGCACGAGCTCGCTCATGCTCTCGCTCGCGATGACTGCCGCGTGCAGCAACGGCGCGATCAGCGACGCTGCCTCCTTGTCCCAGAACTCGTTAGCCGCGTTGGCCTGGTCAGGGTGCGCCGCTGACGCGAGAGCTTCACCGGCGCGGATTGCCCCCGACCATGTACGGGCGGGTACCAGCGGGCTGAACCCTGAGCTCCGCTCATCGCCGAACGGGTCGTAGACCCAGACGCGGCCCAGCCCGCGGCGCAGTGGCGCGGTTACCTGGTACACGTCGTGGCGCTTGGTGCTCAACACGAGCGCGGGCCCGTCGTGATCCAGCAGCCACGGGATGATGAAACCGGTGGTCTTCCCTGAGCGCTGCGGCGCGATCAGCATCGGGTGGATCTCCGGCTCGGCCGCGAGCGTTCGTGCCGGCGCACGGCCGATCACCCCGAGGTAAGGGCGCCCTGACTCGGGGCCTGGCACCCACAGACGGCGCATGTCTGACGGCAGCGCCCAGGTTCGCTGGCGTACCCAGCCGCGGTCGACCGCGTGACGAGCGACGGTCCGCTGACCCTTGCCGAGCGGTGAGCCTGCTCGCCACGCGCGTAGGCGGCGATGCAACCGCCACCCTCCCCAGCCCAGGAGGACGAGCAAGCAACCCGCGACAGCTACATACGCCCACGCTTCGGGGGCAGCTGCTCGCTCCGGACGTGTAGGGAACGCGCCGGCCGGCTCAGCCCAGCCGCCCCGCACGAACAGGTGCCACATCGCGCGTGCCGCATCGCTCGCCGGCAGATGCATCGGCCCGCGCAGATCAAGCACGCAAGCGGCCTGTGTCCAGCACCACGGCAGCAACCCGCTGAGGACGCCAGCCAAAAGCAAGACACCAGCGAGACACAGCAGCAGCCTGGAAGCTGGGCGGCGCCCAGCCGCGTGAACCCTCACGGGGTCCACCCCACGATCGGGCGTCCCCGCTCGTGCTGGCGCCCAGAGCAGCTCGGCTGTGAAGTGCCTCTCATCGATGCTACTGACCACCAGCGCCCCTGAGCGGCCAACGAACTGAAACCCCCGGTCGCCCAGCTACACGCGCGAGCACCCCTCCCCTGCTCCACGACCTATCTCGTGCTCCGTCAGGGCCGGCCCGTCACCCCTCTGGAGAACTCGTTGACCGCCGTGCGGCAGTCGTGGTCAGTAACCGAAGCCGCGGGCAACGGCCCGTGGTCGAGGCACAGCAAAGGAGCAAACGATGTTCCAAAGACAGCGAACAACAGCGGGTGAGGCCAACGGCAGAGAAGGTGAGCTGACCGTGTTGCAGGCGGTTCCCGTGGGTCGTTGGAGCGTCGTGTCTTGCCCCATTTTGGACGCCGCCGGACTAGCGCTTCAACCCCGCAAGGGGGTTTCCCTTCGCCCTGACGGGCTCCGGTTCCGCGCGCCGGTCGGCGTCCTTATTGGGCGGCGTCACTAGCACCACCAACCACCAAAGGAGAAACCGCAATGAACATCAACAAGTGCATCTTCACCGGCCGTTTGACTAAGGACCCCGAGCTGCGCACGCTGCCGAGTGGCACGAGCGTCTGCGAGCTGCGCCTAGCAGTCGACGGGATGGGTCGAGGCCGCGAGGCGGTCGGCTACATCAACGTCAGTGTCTTCGGTAACGGCGGCGAGGCCGCCGCCAAGCACCTCGGCAAGGGGTGGCTGGTCGCCGTGGACGGACGCATCGAGTTCGGCGAGTGGGAGACCCAAGCCGGCGAGAAGCGCCACGACTACAGCGTCGTGGGCAACGTCGAGTTCCTCGCGGCCCCCCGCTCGGAGAGCGACGAGCCTGAGCCCACTGAGGCTCCGGAGCTCGTAGCGGCCTAAAGGCGAGGTGGCCCGCGCCCCCCGAACGGGGCGCGGGCCATCGGCCTGAGCGCGGGAGTGTGAACAGTGAGCCAGAGCCTCCTCATAGACCAGATCTTCCAGGACCTCGACGCGCGTGGCGCGCGGCTGCGGACGCTGTGGCAGATGACAGCGGCGCAGCGGATCGCCGCGATGCGCCGCGGCGAGCTGTCTCTTGAGCAGTGCGCGGCTTGGGCCGCGCGCCACCCCGAGCAGGTCCCACTACTTAATGGCGAGTTTGAGTACATCGCCGTGCTCACGCCCGAGGTATGCGAGTGAGCGGCGCCGGTCAGTGCCCCACTGGGGAGCTGCTCATCTATCTGGGGATGCTGGCGGGCGAGGCCAAGCTCGGCCAGTTCTTCGACGTGCGCTGGAGCACACCGGCTGGCGGGATGAATCGGCGGTTCATCTCCGCGCTGCGTGCCCAGGACGCCGTCCGCCTGATCACACGCCTGGCGTCCCGAACCGACGTGTACGTCGGCGTCGTGCTGCGCGAGGGCCGTACCTATGGCGGCAAGGCCGCGATCGGCGACTCGCACCTGCTCTACATCGAGTGCGACGAGCCCGACGCTGCGGAACGCCTGGGCGGCTTCGCCTACGCACCGTCGATGATCGTCGCCTCGGGCTCGCCCGGGCACCTGCACATCTACTGGTGCCTGCAAGGGCGCGCGAGCACCGCGCAGGTCGAGAGCGCCAACCGCAGACTCGCGCTGGCTCTACGGGGAGACCCGGCCTGCGTAGACATCGCGCGGGTGCTCCGGCCGCCTTCAACCCTCAATCACAAGCACCGTCCGCCGCTCGCGGTCAGACTCCTGGAGCACCACACCGATGCCCGCTACGAGCTCCACGAGCTGACCTACGACCTTCCAGAAGACCCCGGCCCCAGCGACGTCCCCGCCGCGCAGCCGGTGCGCCGGCGAGTCGAGCGCGCGCCGCTCGATCGCGAGCTGCTCGCGATCCCCGCCGCCGAGTACGTCCGCGTGCTGGCGAACGCCACCCCGAACCGGGCCGGCAAGATTCTCTGCCCCTTCCACGAAGACACCAATCCGAGCCTTCAGCTCTACCCCGATGGCACCTTCTACTGCTACGGCCGTCACAACAAGCACCGTGCGTGCCGTAAGGGCGGGACGATCTTCGACTTCGCAGCCGCCCGATGGGGCATGGGCACCCGCGGCCGGGACTTCCTCGAGCTCCGCCGGCGCCTCGCGTCAGTGTTCGCGCTCAACCCAACGTCGGTCCGTGGCTCTTGATGTCCGGCCGTTTGCCTCGATGGCGTTGGGGTCGCTGCCCGGGCTGTGGTGCGGATGCGTGGATCGACACGCAGGACCCGCTCAATGTCGCGTGCTCACGTGAGTGCCGGGGCTTCTCCATATGGGATTGGCTCGAGAGCTCCTACGCGTGGGAGCAGCGGTTCGGCGCCGTCTTCGAGCTGCACACCTTCGACGCGCGTGGACGACCCTGCGATCCCAGGACGCCCGCCAGATGACCGATCCATACGCATGGCCGCGCCCGCGAGCGAGGTTGCTCCCATCAGTCCTCGCCGTCGTGCTGCTCGCCGGCTGCGCACCGCTACACGCCGGGAGTGTTCCACCTCGTACGGGCTGGCCGGTGTCCGCGTCTGATCGTCGGTGCGTCGAGCGTGACGGCCTGCCCGACCCGCGCTGCACCCCCGGCGCGATTCGCTCGGGGGTCTCGCTCGCCACGATCTGCGCCTTTGGCTACAGCCCTTCCGTCCGCCCGCCGGAGAGCTACACCGAGCCGTTGAAGCTCGCTCAGATGCGAGCCTACGACCTGCCCGATCGCGCGCGCGACTACGAGGAGGACCATCTCGTTCCCTTGTCGATCGGCGGAGCACCGACGGACCCGGCGAACCTCTGGCCCGAGCCGCGCAGCGGCCCCTACAACGCACAGGAAAAGGATCAGCTGGAGACATGGGTCGCACGGATGGCCTGCAGCCAACGCATCCCCCTGGCAGCGCTCCAGCACGACATGGCCACAAACTGGATCGCACTGTTCCGTGCCGCCGGCGGCGAGCGCGTCCTGCGCTCCTACCCGCCCGGCGGATAGAGCTCTCGCGCGGACAGACTCCGACGAGCTCAACGCTAGCCACCGGCCCTAGCACTACGCCCGATTCGTGTCCAAGAGTCAGGTGATCGTCGCCGTCGACAGGTCGCTCGGGCACAGCAGCTCCTCGCCGTCAGATCGTCTTCCCGCGCTTCGCGACCAGGCACCGCTCCGCGGCTCGGCCTTATGTGCGCCTTCGCTTCGCTACGGCGCGGCCGAGGCCCTGCGGGCTGCCGAGCTGATCGTCTCGCCTGATGCGAGAACACGATCCCCCAGGAGGAGTAATGCCACACCGCCCAAATGCAACCCGCGACGGACACGGTCATGTACCTGTCGAACATCGCCCCGGCTACTTCGAGTGCGAGCGCTGCGGCCACCGCTGGATTCACCGCTCGGTCCTGCCGAACGGCACTACTCCCACCCAAGACGACATCAAGTGGCTACATAACGGCCACTGGCACGGTGACAACAATGCGTGACGATGCCGGAGGCAGGACTCGAACCTGCGCGCGACGGATTATGAGTCCGCTGCTCTAACCAGCTGAGCTACTCCGGCCCGGTGAGAGCAGCGAAGTGTAGCCGCAGGGTCGTGCCTGACCAAGAACACCATGCGCGTCGAGCCATCGTCCGGGCGCGCTACGGTGAGGGGCCATGAGTGACCGGCGCGAGATCCAGCTCGATGTAACACTCGATGGCCGCCTGGTCAACAGCGAGACGACCTGCGAGTGGGCGGGACCCTACGCCCTGGGGATCGCCACTGTGCTGCCCGATACGGGACTCGCGGCAGAGGTCCACTCAATCTTCGTTGGTCACGAGGGCGTGCCGACCTGCGTTACACACCTCTCCCTGGGGCCGATCGGGTATGACCCGTTCACCCGGACCGCCGAGCACGAGCACTCAGATCTCAACCCGAAGACCAAGCCGAGGGAGTGCGCCTACGAGCACATGGGCATCCTGATTGAGACCCTGAAGGATCTGGGCTACGACATCAGGATCGACATGCCCGAGGATGCCTTCGGCGAGCTGGAGCGCGTCGAGCGCTGAGCGCCGCGTTGGGCTGGCCGGACCAGCGCTTCTTGCTGGCGGCCATCAGGTGTCCGGTTGCGGGTGTCGTCCCCTTCCGATGTTCGCACGCTGCGCGTGCGGGTTGGTCGGGGATCGGCCCCGCACCGGGCGGGGTCGCCCTATGGAAAGGAAGCGCGATGGAGCACCACACCAGCAGCTGGCCCTCAAAGCAGCTCCCTGCCTATGCCGGCATTGGCTCGCGCGAGACCCCGCCAGGCGTGCTTGACCTGATGGTCCGCGCCGCGTCGCAGCTCGGCACCCAGGGCTGGGTCTTGCGTACCGGCATGGCTGGCGGCGCCGACCAGGCGTTCTACCGCGGCGTCCGTGCGTACGGAGCGCTTGAGCTTTACCTGCCCTGGCCCAGCTTCGAGGCCGACGCTCGCTCACCCGCTGGTGCCGCAGAGCAGCTCGTCCTTGAGCAGCCGACCCCGGCTGCTTACGAGATGGCCGCGCGGTTTCACCCGGCCTGGTCGCGGCTGGCGCAGAGTGTGCGGCACCTGCACGCGCGCAACTGTCATCAGGTGCTCGGCCCTGACCTGGCGAGCCCGGTGCGCTTCGTGTTGTGCTGGACACCTGACGGCAGCCTTGACGGGCGCGGCCAGCGCGTTGGCGGGACCGGGCAGGCGCTGCGGATCGCCCACCACTACGGCATTCAGGTCTTCAACCTCGCTCGCTCCGAGCACGCCGAGCGCCTCACACGGCACTGCGCCAGTGAGGCTCGCTGACGCAGGCGGGTGAAACACACGCCCCGGAGTTACACGCAACGGCGAGCGGAGCCTAGACCGGCGGGCGCCGGCAGCCCCATTTTCGCACCCCTTGCGGGGTGCGGGGGGCTGCCTACCGGCGCCCGCACCGTAGCGGGAGCCAGAACAGAAAGGACGCTCGCGATGACCGAGTCCTATGACGTAACCGTTGCCCTTTGGCCCGCTACGCCGCTTCCGGCGAGTGTGGCACACCAGCTACGTCAGGTGGGGGTCGATCTCTCGGCGCTCAAGGTGAAGGACGGGTCGCTGACCGCCAGTCGTACCGTCAACGGCGCTGTGGTGCTTGAGCTGTCATTCGGTGACTGCCGCTACGGGCTCACCGACCTGGAGGGAGTCCTCGCCACGGCGCGGCTGGCTGGCTTGAGCTACGTCGCGTGGGACGCCAAGAAGGGCGAGATCGCGGGCACCGGGCGCTCGTACGATCCCGACGTTGGCCCGGAGCGAGAGTTCACCGTGATGGGCCACGGTGAGCCAGTGCTTACCTCTAGCGACCTCGATGCTTTCGAGCATTTCGGCACGGCGGAGGCGCTGCTCCGCGAGGTGCGCAGCTGGCTGCGTCTGCCGACGCCCGAGACGGTCGGGGAGATGGAGCCCGGCACGTTGAGCATCGTCATCGAGGACGACGAGGTAGGTGATCTGTCGTGAAGACACCACTGACCCCGCCCGATGCGCTGCTCGCGATTCACCGTTATCTGTTTCCCGAGCGCTATGAAGACGCGCCGATGTATGAGTGGCACGCCGGCACAATCGAGGAGGTGTCAGCGATGCTGGAGGAGGCATTGGTGGACGATCCGCGTGCGGAGCTCTCACCGAAGTGAAAAGCAACGGTCTGAGCACCCGCGTCACCTCGGTACAGCAGCGGAGCGTGCCGACACCTCGCGGCGGGTCCCTTAGCTCCCCAATTGTGGCACGCCCTACGGGCGTGCCAGGGGGTCGCACAGGGCCCGCCGCCCCGGTGGGCCTGCGATACCAAATGGAGGACGAAATGCCAACCATGACCCAGGCCGACCAAGCCACATCGAAGGCCGAGCAGGGCACCTACACGCTGTGTGACATCGCGGTGAGCCACATCGTGGTCTCGGAGCACAACCCGCGCAAGCAGTTCGATGAGCAGGAGCTCGAGCGGCTCGCGCACGCGATGTCCACGCGCGGGTTTAACCACCCGATCCTCGTCAAGCCGACCGAGCAGGAGGGCTACTACGAGATCATCGACGGAGAGCGGCGCTGGCGTGCCGCCCAGCAAGCGCAGGTCGAGCTGATACCCGCGCTGGTCAAGACGCGACCGGATGCGCCGGGTGCTGACCTGCTGGACGCGATGCTCGCCAACGGCCTCGGCATCTCCCTGGACATCCTCGAGGAGGCGCTCGGTTACGAGACGCTCATCAATGATGCTGGGTACACCCGCAAGGGGATCACGGAGGCGTTCCAGATTCCGCTCGCGCGGGTTCGTGAGCGGCTGTTGATCCTCGACCTTCCCGAGAAGCTGCGCCATCAGGTAGCCGCCGGGATCGTCCCACTGATGGCCGTCAAGACCCTCGGTGCGCTCGCGAAGATTCATCCCGGCCTCCCCGAGGTCGCTGTCAAGCGGGTGCTCGGCGGGCCTGTGCAGCAGTGGGACGAGCCTACGACCTGGGACGATCTCCTCGCCAATCCGATCTCGGTGCTGATCGGTAGATATGACGAGCAGCTCGCAGACCTGCCCGAGGACGTGTTCGTCGCGGGCTGCAGCTACCCTGTCGCGGCTCTCGAGCTCGACGAGGGGACGACCCAGAGCATGGGCTTGCTCTGTGAGCTCCTGCAGATCGAGCCCGAGGAGTTCGAGGTGGGCTTCGACCGGGAGCTGCTCGACCAGGCGCTCGCGCTGAACGCCGCGCACCTGTCGGCCAACAAGACGGAGGCCCTGATCGTGGGTGTCGATGTCGCCCGCCAGCTCGCAGGAGACCTGATCGACAAGAGCTTGAAGGCTGAGCTCAAGCACGCGCAGGACGAACGCGGGAACGCTGAGCGCGCGAGCGCTCCGCGACGGCACGGGACAGACGCAGGCAACACCGAACCGGGCGGCGCCGACGCCGGGCCGTCGGACGAGGAGATCGAGGCGGGTCGCAAGCGCGCGCTGGAAGAAGACCGCCGTTTGTGTGACGAGACGATCGCCCGCAACCAGCGCCTCGGAGCGGCGCTCGTCAAGCACCTGTGCAAGGTCAGGGTCGACGAGCGTGCTCTGAAGGTCCTGACCGCGGCGCCGATCGCCGATCTCGCCAAGATCGCTGCGCGTGGAGCGCGTCTCGCGTTTCCCGGCTGGGCGGAGCTCTCGACTCGTAAGAACGGGGCGACCAAAGCCGAGTACCTCGACTACCTCTCCGGTGAAGCGAAGGCCCAGGAGTTCTTGGCGGGTGCAAGCACCGCAGCCGAGATTGCGGGACGCACGCTTGCGCTGCTGGCCGCCGCTCGCTGGGCGAAGGAGAAGTACGCCGTCTCCTTCTCAAAGGCCAGCAACTACACCCTGCGGTTCACTGGCTACAACGGCCGTGGCGTGCCGTGGCAGGGAGAAGCCGAGGACTTGCTCGATGAGATCCTGATCGAGAAGCTGCCCCCCGAAGTCGCCGATCCGATCCGCGAGGCCAAAGAACACCGCGAAGCACTACGTGCCGAAGACGACCGCCGCGAGCGCGAGCGCGACGGCGTCGTCAAGGAGTTCCTTGAGCAGGCCCCGAGCCTCACATGCGATGAGCGTCAGGCCGAGATCCAAAGGCTGCGTCACGAGTATGGCTTCGCCGCGATGCCGCCCGAGCAAAGCCGCAAGCTCATGGAGCTGCCCGAGCCCACGAACAGCGACACGGGCGAGGAGCACGCCGACCAGCCGGAGGAGGAGCTGGTCGCGGTCGCGGCATAGCGCGACGGACTGCACGATTCGCGGCGGTGTCCTGGCTCCCCCGATCGTGGCACGCCCCTTGGGGGCGTGCTCGGGGGATCGCACAGGACCCGCCGCCGGGGTGGGTCTCCAGATGAAACAGGAGGAACACGTCATGGGCTGGACCGCTGGAGCACTCTCGCAGCCATTCACCGCGCGTGCGGCGATCGAGTTCGATCTCGGCGCGGACTTCACCGCTCGCGTCATCGATATCGTGCGCTACGGCACCGTCATCTACGCGGCCGTGCGCTCACGCGACAACCAGGAGATATTGGGGCTGGTGCTGCTAGCCGAGCGCCGCGACGGCATCCTCTACACCAAGCCGATCAGCGAGGACATGGGCCCCGCCGAGGACCGCTGCCCCGCGCGCATCCTCGACCTGCTCACAGGGCCGAGCAACGACCATGCCCGCCAGTGGCGCGAGCGCTGCCGCGCCCGCCTCGCCAAGCCACGCCCGCGCAAGGGCCAGACCGTCACCTTCGCCAAGGCGCTCTCGTTCACCAACGACGAGTCACACAGCACGTTCACCTACCACGGCGGCTCGCGGTTTCGCACCATCACTGGCTGTGAGTGTCACATCCGCCGCTGGCAGGAGCTCCAGTTCACCGTCGCGCAGTGACGTAGACCGCTGGGTCGCAGAGGATTACGTGTCGCTGCTCAGGGTCGGGGTTGAGCACACCCTTTAGGCCAGCAGACCGGCTCTAACGGCGCGTAAAGCCCTGCGCTTCGCGTCGCCTGCGGCGATCCCTGACGGGACAGAGCTTGACCCGCCCCACCGGCCCGCTCATGGCCGGGGCGTGCTCAACCCCGACCCCAAGGAGACAGCGATGAACAAGCACGCACGGCGACCCAGCGGTCTACTCGTCCCAGCGCACGTGCAGCTCGGAGCGCCCCGGGCGGTTCACTGCAAGCGCGAGCGCCACCACGTTTATATAGGGCGCCCCAGCAAGTGGGGCAACCCGTTCGTGATCGAACGCGATGGCGATCGAGCGCAGGTGATCGCGCTGTATGAGCGCTGGCTGCTCGAGAACGAGGCGCTGATGGCGGCGCTAGGCGAGTTGCGCGGGCTGGTGCTCGGGTGCTGGTGCGCTCCATACGCGTGTCACGGCGATGTGCTGGTGCGGTTGGCGAACGCGAGCGGATGAAAGGAGCAAGGGCGTGGTGAATGAGAAAGCACAGAGTGTTCGGGGTGCCGGCAGCCCCATGATCGCACCCCTTGCGGGGTGCGGAAGGGCTATGACCGGCACCCGCACACGAGCGGCTGTCACTACAGAAAGGGCCACGCGCATGAGCGATCACACGAACCTAGTTTGTATGTGTTGCGGACACATACAGCCAGTGCAGCGTGACCAGCTGCCATCGCGCTGCGAGCACTGCCGTGAATCGTTCGCCGCTCACGGTTACTTCCTCGACGACGACACCACAGATGCCGGGGAAGTCTCACAGCACATTTTGGACACGACGGCCAGCTTGCTGGTCACGGGAGTCAGCCGATGAGCTCTACGCAATCACCTCTCCCAACGACTTACACCGACAACCGGGTCACTGTGGACCCCGAGTGGATTCTCGAGGTGATACGCGTACCTAGCCTCGGGTTCGACGGCGGTCTGGACCGTGACGAGCGCCCGGGCGCGGCCGCTGTCTGTTTGTTCAAGGAAGCTGCATCCGCGGGTGCGCTGGTGATCCCAGGCGATGTTGTCGTCGACTGCTACGCGCTGGATACCTTCTATTTCAATAGGTTCATGCTGGTTGCCCGACCTACGGGCAACCTTTGCACGGGTGTTACGCGCGGTTGGTGTGATGTATTGGCGGTCGCTCGTTCGCGTGGCGACGAGCGTAGCGACAATAATCCCGCGGTCGTCAAAGCGGCGCTGGAGTTCATGGCCGCGGACATCAACGCCGCACTGAGTGGCGGTAAATGTGTGACTGGGTGAAAACGGCGGTTCGCCAGAGCGCCGGTGTGCGTGGGTCGGCTGGTTCCCCGTTGTCTACCCACCCTTCTCACGTCTAACACGAAGTTCGTATCACGCCCTCCCTGAGCGTCAAGCAATTGAGGATCTCCCCCTAGCGGGGGAGCACTGACTGTTCATTATCAATTGCTTGACTCTCCTTCCGGGGCGTGATGGTGAGAGAGCAGGTTCGCAAGCTCACCACAACAGAAAGGCATGGTTTTCACCATGAGTTCTCACACGTCAACACGCAGCACAGCTCCCAAAGCCGGGCAGCTTTCATATCTCAGGGCGCTCGCTCTGCAGACCGGTACGACGTTCACCCCTCCCGAGACGCGACAGCAGGCCAGCTGCGAAATCGACCGGCTGAAGGGACTGAAGGCAAGCCGGGGCAGGCACTTGGAAGTTCCCCGGCACGATCTGGACCCGGCCGAGCAGCCCTACGCGACCGAGCAGAAGCCAGGTGAGACCATCGGCTATGGCTCCACGGCACGGCGCCGGGAGCAAACGCTCGATGACTTGACGCCGGCGCCCGCACCAGCGCCAAGACCGGCTCGGGAAGAGCCCTTCGCGCTCGGGCGCTATGAGACCAAGGCGGGCGAGACGCGAGGGCTATATGGCATTCGCATCGACGGCAAGCCGCGGATCATTGACGCGGCTGCCGAGGGCCAGGGCCGCACCTACACGGTCGAGGACGACCTGCACGAGAAGGGCGGCAATGGCGAAGTGAGAGCGCTCGTCGCGGACTACATCGCCCAGGCCGGGCAGTTGGGTCAGATCCCGATGGCCAGCAGTAACCCCAGTCATTGACAAGCGGGCCTCGGCGCGGCGCTTACCGCGACCGAGGCCATTACACGAAAACGAAAGGTGGTTCCTCCCATGCCTGATGAGAGTAGTAGACGCCAGGTCGACGACCCCGCGATCGTTCAGCGGGCGGTAATTCTGCAGATCCTCGCCGAGGACAGTGAGAAGCGGTGGTCCGCGGCCGAGCTCCGGCGCGAGCTCTACAACACCGAGCCCCACGCTCTGCATAACGCGCTGATCATGCTGGAGCACGCGGGCATCCTTGAGCGCGGGGGCGAGACGGTCTACGCCTCGCGCGCTGCGCGGCGGCTGGACGAGCTGGGCCTGATCGCGGTGTAGCCGATCCCGCCGTGCGTGGAGGGGGCCGTCGCCCTTTCCAGTGTCGCACGCCCCTTCGGGTCGTGCGGTGGGTCGGGCTCAGCGGCCCCGCAGCAGGCGGAGCCCAAATCCTAACTGGAGACTGTTATGAGCAGAAGTCCTGCGGTGCTTCTCGTCGTTGGCCAAGGGCGCAGAAACGAAGCGCTCGCCGAAGAGCTGCAGCTCGATGGCTACCAAACCCGTCACGCCTGTGACCCCGCGCAGCTGCGGGCGCGTTGCGCACCCGGCGAGGTGGATCTCATCATCCTGGGTCCGGCGCCCGATCAAGCGGCGAGCCTCGGCGTGCTGCGCGCTCTTCGAGCGGGCGAGCTTCACCCGGAGGTCAACCTGGGGATGCGTGTCCTGTGGGTCACCACGACCGGCGCGGTCACCGAGGTGCTGCGCGCGTTTGAGACCGGCGCCGACGATGTCGTTCGTGCACCGTTCATCTACACGGAGGTGCTGGCCCGTGTGCGGTCGCTCTTGCGGCGCAACCTCGGGGACGCCCCCGACGTGCTCCGCTACGGGGCGCTCGAGATCAACCCAGCCGCGCGTCAGGTCACGTTCGGCTTGACAACGGTTGAGCTCTGCGCCCAGGAATATGCGTTGCTGTTGCACCTGGCCCGCGACCCGCACCGTGTGTTCACCAAGGATGAGCTGATGCGCGAGGTATGGGGTTTCCGCGCGCAGAGCAGATCACGCACGGTCGACTCGCATGCGTGTCGCCTTCGGCGCGAGCTCGCGCGCGCGGGCGCCGAGGACTGGCTCCAGAACCTCTGGGGAATTGGCTACCGCCTTGCCCCCGACGCGCACGCTGAGCTGCGGTTGCTACCAGGCAGACGTAGTGCGTGACTGGCGCCTGGCGGGCCGGGCCCCTCTCGATGGTCGCACGCTGCGCGTGCGCGGGATCGGGGCAACGGCCTGCACCCGGCGGGCCAGAACCCATGAAGGAGAGCCATGAACACCATCACAGCACCTCACCCCCAAACCAGCCAGCAACCCGGACGGAACACGGACGCGCATCGCGTCCCGTCCCGCCTCGGCCGATACACCGACCACAACTCTGGCGCGACACGCGAGATCGTGTGCCTGCCCGGCGCCGGCGGGAGCCGCCTCGTGATCGACCGCGACGCGCTGACACGAGGTGATCGGCGCCTGGTCGCTCACCTCGCGGCCGACGAGCCAGCCGAGAACGCCCGCATCGTCACCGAAGTGTATATCGCCGACGAGGGCCGAGGCAACTGCCGGCTCGTGTGGGCTGAGGATCTCAAGCTCCCTCCCTTCGCCAGCTCCTCGCCAGGCACCGACAGCAAGGCGTCGCCGGACACACAGCTGGTCGACTCCGACGGCGTCGTCTACCGCATCCATGAGATCTCCGAGGGCGGGTCGTTCCCGGAGCTACGCTGGATACGCAGCTCGGGGAGCACCCGCCAAGAGGAGCCCGTCGCAGTGACGTTGCGCGAGGTCGTCGCTCACCTGGAGGACTACGAGCCAGCTCGTTCGATCACCAGCGCCGCGCTCGCCGTCCATCACGACAACCGCTGCCTGTCCACCTGCCGGCTACAAGGGGAGCTGGAGCGCATGACCACCAGTGCCATCGTGCTCAACCGCGGCCTACGCGAAGCCGTCCAACGAAAGGTTGCGCGTGGCGAGCTCAGCATGAGCCAGATCGCGATGCGCTGCGACCGGTTCAAACACGACAAGAAGGGCAACCAAAGCGGCGAGACCAGCTGGCTGGCCCGCCGCATCGGACAGCTCCGCGAGAGCGGCCAGGACGGCCCGACCCCGTGGGTTCACACCGACGTCCTCGCGCTCATCGTCCGCGACGGCCTCGGCGCAACTCCCCGCGAGATTGAACTGTGACCGCGAGCGCGCTCCCGTCGTGACGACGAAGGGTGCGGGCGCGACACTGGGGCGCGCATTGGGAAGGCCCTCGAAGGGCAAGCCGCGCGGCAGGCCAAGCCCCTGACGCCTGCGCTTCGCTCAGTCAGTCGCCCGCACCACCCAGAACTCTCCCACAACCCACACTGGCTCGCACGCGGGCTCGCGCCCTGCCCCGGCCGACCTTCCTGAGTGCTCGCCCCTGGCGCGGTGCCGCCGGCCTGTCGGGCTGCTCGCTCGCCGCTCGCTACCGCTCGTGCTCGCGCGGCCAGGGTGCGTACAACGCCACGGATGGACGGACGGGCAACGACCTGGGTAGCACGCGGCCTGTCGGCCGCTTTGTGACCGAGCCTCCCACGGGTCGGCTCTTCTGCCGGCCCCGGTGCTGCACGCCTTGACGGCCTACGGTCTGCTCGCTGGACTGCCGGCTTACGCCCGCAGCCAGCGCGGCTCGCCGCTTCGCGACGATCCGACACAGCCCTCCGGCCTGCGCGCCTGAGCCGCCGGCTTGCCTAACGGCTGCGCCCGCGGCTCGCGCGCCCGGCGCACAGCACCAAGCCCGGACAGACTAGATGCATAGCCCTGCGGGCAATGTGCGAGGACTGTGCAACTCGTTGGCCGCTCTGGGGTGCTCGTGGTCAGTACCCGGTGTGATGACCGCGCAAAGCATCGGTGCCGGCGACGCCGTCGAATACGCCCGCTACCTGGAGTCAAAGACGATCGCCCCGGAGCTCGGGGACTACTACCTGAACCCGGATGGTGAGCCCACGCAGGCTCCGGGACGGTGGCTTTCCAGCACGGACACGCTCGCCAGGCTGGGGATCGAGGGGGAGCGAATCGAAGGTCGCGATTTCGTGCGGCTGATGGAAGGCCGCCACCCCCGCAGCGGTGAGTGGCTTCGCCGCGCGGGAGCCGACGGGGGGCGCGCGGGAGGGATCGACGTCACGTTCAGCCCCCCGAAGTCGGTGTCGGCGGTATGGGCGCTCGGGGACCGGGCGCAGCGCGCACACATGGAGGCAGCTCACGCCGAGGCAGTCCGTGAAGCTCTGGCTCATCTCACCGAGGTGGTGCCGGTCGTGCGACGCAGCATCGACGGGCAGCCCGTCGAGGAACCCGCCAGGGATCTTATCGCCGCGGAGTACCGGCACACCATCACGCGCGGGGTGATGGAGGGCGACCCGCCGGACCCGCAACTGCACAGTCACGTGGTGATCACAAGCGCCGTGCGGGAGGGCGGGCGGATCGTCGCCGTCGGTTCCCGCCCGGTCTTTCGCTCGGCTCGAGAGGTCGGCGCGTACTATCGCTCGGCGCTCGCGCACCAGCTCTCCGAGCGGGGTTATGCGATCGAGGCGGGCACCGGTAAGCAGGAGCGATACTTCGAGATCGCAGGGGTACCCCGAGGGCTACTGGACGCGTTCTCCGCGCGCAGCCGCGAGGTCGCCAGGGCGGCCGAGCGCTTCCGCGCGAAGTGGGGCCGGGCACCAGAGCGCGGGGAGCTGCGTACCTTGAAGCTCGAGAACCGCAAAGCGAAGGTGCTCGTAACCCGCGGCGACCTGCAGCGGACCTGGGACGGGATCGCCGGACGCTTCGAGTTCACGAAAACCGACGTCGCCGAGTCGCTCGCCGCCGCCACGGGATCGCGCTCGGAGCGTGCGCTCGGGGATCGTGTCGAAGAGCGCCTGACCGAGCGCGCCGCCACGTTCGAGGCCGGCGAGCTCCGTGCGGTGTTGCTTGAGCAGTCCGTCGGTGAGCTCTCCCCGCGCGAGGCGCTTGCGTTCTCCAAGACGATGATCGCGGAGCGGCGGGTGCTGCCGTTGGAGGGCGGGCTGATGACGACGCTCAAGGTGCGCGCCCAGGAGCAAGCGGTCGAGCGGCGCTTCACCCAGCTCGCCATACCAGCGGATCGGGATGTCGGTGAGGCCGCTCGGGCGATAGCGAGCGATCAGGTCGCCGAGCGAATCAGCGGCCGACTCAGCGAGGAGCAGGCTCACGCGCTGCAGGTCATCACCGGTCCAGACCGTGGCGCGATCCTCGTTGGACCCGCCGGAACAGGCAAGGGCGTCGTGCTCGACGCCGCCGCCCGCGCCGAGCAGCTCACCGGGCATCAGACGTTCGGCGTCGCCGTGTCGTGGTCAACCGCCGAGCGCCTCGGCAGAGACAGCCCCGCGCTCGCAGAGAGCACGTTCAGCATCGACGCGCTCATCGCCCGCGTCGAACACGGGCAGCTAACCGTCGATCAGGACACGACGATCTACCTCGACGAGGCTGGCATGGCGGACACCGACCGCCTTGACCGTCTCACCGAGATCATCGAGCGAACCGGCGCAAAGCTCGTCGCGATCGGTGACAGCGCGCAACTCCCTTCGATCGGCGCCGGCGGCATGTTCGACCGGCTCGACGAGATCGCACCCAGCGCGCAGCTCTCCAACATTCGCCGCACGCTGGACCCCGCTGAACAGCGCGCGTGGGCCGACCTACGCGCCGGACGCTCCGACAAGGCGATGGCGCACTACCACGCCCGCGGCCAACTCCACATGACCGACACAAGGGATGACGCCGTGGAGCACGCCGTGCAGGACTGGGCGAAGCTCACCGAGACACATCCGATCGAGGAGGTCGCGCTCATCTCCGATGCGTCAAACCAGGAGATCCACCGCCTGAACGCCCGTGCGCAACACCTCCGTGCTCAGCGCGAGGAACTCGGCGAGCTGGAGGTACAGGTGCCCGGTGTGCACTACGGCGTCCGCCAGGGCGACCGGGTAGTCATGATCGAGCAGCACCGCGAGCACGGCCAGGAGCGCATCGAGAACGGCAGCCGCGGCGAAGTCCTCGACATCACCCCCGACGGGACCGTGCTGATCGAGTTCGACATCACCGGCCGACAGCGAACACTCACCGGCGCAGACCTTGATCGTGTACGGCTCGGATACGCGCAGCACATCCACCGTGCCCAGGGCGCGACCGTCACCCGCACGCTCGTCGTCACCGGCGGTTGGCAGACAAGCAAGGAGCCCGCATACGTCGAGGCATCCCGCGCCCGCCAAGGCACCCACTGGTACGTCTCCCGCGAAGACCTCGGAACAGAAGGACACGACATCGACCGCATCCAACGCCTCGCGGCACATATGGGACGCAGCCACGCGCAGACCCCATCGCTTGCGCACCCCGAGCTGCCGGACCGTGACTACGGGCCGCGCTTCCACCACACGATCGCGCCCAGCCGCCGCAGCCGTCTACCGGGGATCGCGCGCGCCCTCAACCGCATCGTCCAACCATCACGAACACAGGAGCGAACACGATGAGCCAACGACTACAGATCGTCCTACCCGACCCCGTGGCCCTCCAGCTACGCGAACTCGCGGCGGGGGCCGACACACCACCCTCCACGCTCGCCGCCCAGATCGTCTCGGGCGGCGTCGCGCTCGCTGCCACGGACGGCAAGGTGCGCCCGCTCAGACCCGCACCCATGCTCGGCGGCGGAAAGGGCAGCGACCGTGCACCCTGGCTCGAGCCCTACGGCGGCGACGCAGACTGGCGCACAGAGATGTGGGGTCAGGTCGTCGCGCTACACGGTCGTTACCCCAAGGCGCTCGAAGCTCTCCAAGACAACTGGTGGACCGACGACTCACAGGCAGAGACACTCAGCGCGCTCGCCATATGGCGAACAGAAATCGACGACACCGGCCAAGACCCCCGCGAAGAGCTCGCCTTCCAGAACCAGCTCGCCGACTACTCCACCGTCCTGCGCCAGCAAGGCGGCGGCGTCACCAAGGCATGGAAGCCCGGTGCACCGCCCGCGGAATGGGCGGGGGTGTAGCCGCCCACGCTACTTCCCCATGTGACATGCAGCGCTAGGCGCCCGTTACGCGGGCTGCTTCCGAACCCGTCAACGGTTGGCAGAAGGATCGGCTGGTAGAGTTCCATTCCGGGCAAGGTGAGGAGATTGGCGTTGCACAGGTGTGTGGGAGAAACTCAGGCCACCAATAGGGTCAGCAGGCGGGGCGCGGTCCGGTTAGCAATTGTCTTGGCTCTGTTGGTGCTCGTCGTGGCAGCGGCCGTGCCACCGCTGGTGTCATCGGCACCGGGCACAGCTGCCGGCCATCTCTACGCCTTCGGCGACAACTACCACGGCCAGCTCGGTAACGCTACCAACGCTGCCTCCTATCCAACACCAACAGAACCGAACCCCACACCGACACTCGTAACGCTGCCAGGCGACGCCGGCCCGGTCACCCAGATCGCCGCCGGCTACGACCACAGCCTCGCTCTCACGTCCACCGGCCAGCTCTACGCCTTCGGTAACAACTACTACGGTCAGCTCGGTAACACGACCAACAACGCGGTTGAAGAACCAAACCCCACACCGACACTCGTAACGCTGCCAGGCGAGGTCGGACACGTCACCCAGATCGCCGCCGGCCGCTACCACAGCCTCGCTCTCACGTCCACCGGCCAGCTCTACGCCTTCGGTTACAACTACTTTGGACAGCTTGGCAGCACCACCAACAACAAGAGCGAAGAACCGAACCCCACACCGACACTCGTAACGCTGCCAGGCGAGGTCGGCCACGTCACCCAGATCGCGGCCGGCGCCTACCACAGCCTTGCGCTCACTTCCACCGGCCAGCTCTACGCCTTCGGCGACAACAGCGTCGGCCAGCTCGGTAACGCCACGAACAGGAGCGGAGAACCGAACCCCACACCGACACTCGTGACCCTTCCAGGCGAGGTCGGCCCGGTCACCCAGATCGCCGCTGGTGCCTACCACAGCCTTGCGCTCACTTCCACCGGCCAGCTCTACGCCTTCGGTAACAACTACTACGGTCAGCTCGGTAACACGACCAACAACGCGGTTGAAGAACCAAACCCCACACCGACACTCGTGACCCTACCGAGCGAGGTCGGACACGTCACCCAGATCGCGGCCGGCGCCAACCACAGCCTTGCGCTCACCTCAACCGGCCAGCTCTACGCCTTCGGCGAAAACTACTTCGGTCAGCTCGGCAATACGACGAACAATAGGAAGCAAGAACCGAACCCCACACCGACACTCGTGACCCTACCGAGCGAGGTCGGACACGTCACCCAGATCGCGGCCGGCGCCAACCACAGCCTTGCGCTCACCTCAACCGGCCAGCTCTACGCCTTCGGCGAAAACTACTTCGGTCAGCTCGGCAATACGACGAACAATAGGAAGCAAGAACCGAACCCCACACCGACACTCGTGACCCTACCGGGCGGCGCGAGCATCGATACGATGGCCCGCGGGCCAGATGCTTATCACTCGCTTGTGGTCGCCGCCGATCTTGCCGTGTTCAGCGCCTCACTTCCTGCCGGCGTCGTTGGAGTGCCGTACAGCGCGCAGGTACAGGCTGTCGGTGGAGCGCCGCCGTACCAATGGGCGGCAGCGCCGTACCTGCCGCCCGGCCTGACGCTCGATCAGGCGAGCGGGACAATCTCCGGGACCCCGACCCCGATTGAAGTGGTATGTGTGCGGGCACCCTGTCCGCCGCCGACGTCGCTCAGCTACGACCCTACGTTCACGGTCACCGACAGCGATGGCGTCCAGGCGTCCGCGCAGCTTGTGATCGCGATCAGCCAGCGCCAGGCGAGCTTATGGCCCTCATCGCCGCCCACCCTGTTGGCGCGTCCGAGCATCACCGGTGCCCATCAGTCTGCCTCACGCTGGCGTGAGGGCCATAAGCTCGCCCAGATCAGCCGCAGGGAGAAGCCGCCGGCCGGCACCACCTTCTTCTTCTCGCTCAACGAGCAAGCCACCGTTAGCTTCAGGTTCACTCAGCGAGTGAACGGTCGCGAGATCGACAAGAAGTGCGTAGGCAAGACCCGCAAGAACGTAAGGCACAAGCGCTGCAAGCGCACCGTGATGGCAGGGACGCTCTCCTTCGCAGGCCACAGCGGCATCAACAAGGTCATCTTCCAGGGTTGGCTCTCCCCCTCGAACAGGCTCGAGCCCAGTCGCTACCTGCTCGTTATCTCAGCGACTAACGCAGTGGGGACGTCGGCGCCACAGATGCTCCGCTTCACGATCGCAAAGTAGGTCTCGACCGGACCGCGGAGGGTGCCGCGTGGCTGCCCGGCCGCTTCTCCAGGCACCGCAAATCCCGCCACTCCCCCGTACACATTGCCCAGTTTCAGAAAGACCGAGGAGGACACGCCACCCTCGGCCGATGCACCTCACGATTGCGGGAACGCAGCATAATTAACTCGTTCACTTCGTGGGCGCATGTAGATTTCCGCGGCTCTTGCTTCCGTAGCGTAGAAGTTCGATCGCGTCAACAAGTACCGACGAGATCCAGTCGACACACCGGCCGATCGCGTATCCCAGGATGCCGCCGGCCACCACGTCGCTGGGATGATGGACGCGCCCATGGACCCGCGAGTACCCGAGGGTGGCCGCTAGGAGATGCAGCCACACGCGTTGGCGAGAGCGCCGCATCCAGGCGGCGATTGCGAACGCGCAAGCGGAGTGCGTGCTCGGAAAGCTTGCTGCGCCCAGGCGTCCAATCGGGGCGGCGCGCAAGTGAGCACCAGGGCGCGGGCGCCGAATCACGAGCTTCCCCGTGGTCGACGCAGTGGCGGTCAACAGAACGATCCCCGGTGCGAAGAGCCAGTGCCTGCGCGAACCGCGATCTGCTACCAAGCCGGCCGCCGTGAGGGGAAGCCACCATAGCCGCGAGGCCACACCCAAGCTCAAGCCCCTCAGACTCATCATTGCCTACCAGTCGCGCTCATATACCATGTCTGCGATTTCACACAATGCCTGCGTCGAGCCCGGAACGCTTGAGGCGATTTCGTCGAGGCTCTGCTTGCACTGCTCGTGAAGCATAGTCGCGGTTTGCTTCGCATGTCTGAGGCCGTACATCGTTACCTGTGTCATCTTCCCCGAGCGCCGGTCGCTACGCGGAATCTTTCCCAACCATCGGGCTCGGCCCGTCTCATCGAGAATGTCGTCGACCACCTGAAAGAGGACGCCCAGGTCCTGCGCGAAGGTGTGGAACGCGTGACTGGTGTTCTCGCCAGCCAGGAGAGTCCCGCAACGAACGCACGCGACCACCATCGATCCGGTCTTGAGCATCTGCATCCTTGCTAGGTCAGCCGGGCTGCTCGGTCGGTATCCGGTCACGTCAAGGAATTGTCCTGAGACCATTCCAGTGACCCCGGTCGCTTCGAGCACGACTCTTAACACGACGTTGCGCAGCTCAGCGGAACCTGGTTGGTGCTCCAGTATTAGACGCTGGGCTTCGCCCAAGAGCGCGCAGCCGGCAAGGACCGCTACGTCATCGCCATATACCTTGTGCAGGGCTGGCTTTCCACGCCGCCTTGCGTGATTGTCCATTGCCGGGAGGTCGTCAACGATGAGCGAGTTGGTGTGCAGCAACTCCATCGCGCACGCCGTGGGCAGGACGTCATCCGGCATCACACCCGCTGCCTGAGCGGTCGCCATCACCAACACCGGTCGCACGCGCTTCCCACCCGCCAAGAGCGCATACCGAGCGGCCTCCGCGAGCCCATCGGCTCCCGCTGGCACGTCGAACCTGATCTCCGCTAGAGCCCTCTCGACCCTTTTGTGCAAGTCGCGCAGCGATAGCGGCGCGGTCGCCGCCACTCTATTCACACGCTTTACATAGAGGCCATCTCGTACATGTCCGTTGCCGTAGTCGCGGACGAGCAACATCGAGGAGGCGGCCATGCCGTTACCCGTCTGCTCCTCAACGTCCGATTCGCCATCCATCGCTCTGCCTCTCGTCTGCCACCTTTATGCGACGCCCTGTGAGGCGACGCGCGTTATCCCATGCTTTTGCTAGTCCGCTTGCTACTACAAGATTGCGGCATATCGCGCTTGCCGACCGAACCAGTTTCACCCAAGACTTTCAGAAGTGGTTCCAATTTCATCCGCAACTCCGAAGGGATCGAGGAAGCGGTTATACGCACCGTGTCGTGACCGACAACGATCACCCAGGTGCTTTCCTCTGCACCTGGCTTGGCGGAGACGTGGCTGCCCGCCAACGCATGCACGTCCGTCTGCTTCAGTGCTGCCTTCAGCCTTCTCCACAATGAGGCGTCGAGCTGAAATCGCTGTACGCACCCTTCGAATCTCGCCGTCGCTTGACCACGCGTTGACACGATCAGGGATGTATGCCGGAACACGATTCCAGCCCGTTCTTCCTTGTACGCAACGAGCGTGCGCGACGGCGTGGTAGCTGGCCCACTCGGATTCGCACCGCTGCACGCACTTGTTGTCATCGGGGCGAGCAAGAGCGCAGTTGCGGCAGCGATTGAGAGGCTGCACCGGGAGGCGTTCACCTTGCATCAAACGCCGTGACTTTGCCTGTCGTGTCCGTAGTGACGCACAGCGCGTTTGACGCGCAGGAGACGCTCGTGAGGTCTGTGCCGAGTGTGTGCTGCTCTTTCCACGTTTCGCCGCCGTTGGTCGACACGAAGACGCGGCCCACATTGTCAACTGCGGCGCAGGTGGAACTGCCGGTGCAGGTGACGGCGGTGAGTTTGTTGGTGCCATCGAGGTCGTGCTTTACGGCGGTTGCCACGCCTTCGCTTGAAATAGCGAGGTTCAGCACATCGCCAGCGCCGTCGACCGCCACGCAGGATGTCGTCGAGATGCAGGCGACGCCGTCGAGCGCACTCGTGCCATCAACGTCGGTCTCCTTCCAAGACGAGGACTCGATCTGGCTCGTACTGGTCGCCACGTGGACTTTGCCTTTGCTGTCGGCGATCGCGCAGAACGAGGATGACAGGCAGAAGACTCCCTTCATGCTCGTCGCTTCGGTTTCGTCCTGCTCCTCCACCGTCCAGGACGTCGAGGCTGGGTTGGTCGAGTAACGGAAGTATCCCCAAGCATCCTGTCCGTCGACACAGAACGAAGACGACGCGCACGTGATCGCATCCACGCCATAGGACGGAGTGTAGGCTTCGGTGAAGGTGCCACCAAGCGAGCTAGCGTAGTAAAGTTTGCCACCGGCGGTTTCTTTGCCGTCCGCAAGCAGACAGACCGTGCTCGACGGACAATCGACAGCTTGGCTCGGGCTCTGTTCGGTCGGCCCACTCCATGAGTGCCACGTCGCGCTTGACGTCGTGCTCACGTTGGTCGAGTAGAACGCATTGCCTTTGCTGTCGCTGACCACGCAATCAGTCGTAGTCGGGATACATGACGCAGCGTTCAAGCTGTTACCTGTGTCTATCGTCTGCGTATAGCTCGGAGGAACAGCCACCGGGTTGAACGTCGTGACGTTACCGGCCGTGTCTAGGGCCGCGCAGAGCGACGCAGCCGCGCAGGAGACGCTGGTCAGCTTGTAACCATCGTCATACTGCTTGGTCCACTTCGTGCCTGCGTTCGTCGATACAAAGATATTGCCCTGATTATCGACGGTTACACAGGTCGAGGCAGTGCAGGTGATCGCCGTGAGTTCATTCGTCCCATCGATGTCCTGTTTTGAGGCGGTGGCCACTCCTTCACTTGAAATCACGAGGTTGATGACATTGCCGGCGCCATCGACCGCCACACACGAAGTCGTCGACGTGCATGCGACACCGTGCAGAGCCGTGGAGCCGTCCACATCAGTGGACTTCCACCCAGACGCTTCTTTGATATGTGCTTCGGTATTGGCGACGTAAAGATCGCCTGAGCCGTTCACGGCCGCGCAGAACGAGGACGAAAGACAGAACACACCGTTCATCGAACCGGACCCGATCGTCACTTCCGTCCATGAGGTTGAGGCCGGGCTGGTCGAGTATCTGACCCGACCGCTTTCCTGTGCGTCGACGCAGAATGACGACGAGGGACAGGAAACCGCCAATACGCCATGGGTCGCTTTGAACGCTTCCGTCCACGAGCCACCCAAGGACGTTGCATAGTACATGTTGCCGCCGCCGCCTTCGGTGGCTTTGCCGTCACCGAGCGCGCACAACGACGTTTTTGGACAGGCGAGCGCCTCACCAGGGCTGGTCGGCCCACTCCACGATTTCCAAGTAGCCGCCGCGGTAGCGCTCACGTTCGTCGAGTACAGCGCGTTGCCTTTGCTGTCTGTAACCACACAATCGGTCGTCGCCGGCACACACGACACAGCATTCAGGCTGTTGCCCGCGTCTATCGTCTGTGTATACGCTTCTTCATTCCAATGCACGCACGATTCAGCCGCCGTTGTTTTGCCCGCCTGGTTTGTCACGCGTGCGACGTAGCGCCCCTGGGCTGACGGGCAGCCCGGTTCGCCTGCTTGCCCGTTCTCGTGAATCCAGGGAGCGCTTGTCGATGTGCCGCATTCCTCTTTGCCCGGTTCGCCTGCGCGCGCACACAGGCTTACACCGAATTCGGTGAAGCCCACGGGGATTTTGTGTCCTTCTACTGTCACTTCGATCGGACTCGTAGTGAGGACCAGCCGTTTATTGGCTTCTTCAGTGATCCACGAATAGCCGTGGCCGGTGTGTTCTTCATACGTCGCGGTGCCTTCATAGCAAGCGATCGCCGCGGTCGGGCATTGCGACGTCCAGCTTGCGAGTGACCTGAGTGCAGCGCCACCGTAGATAATGCGGCTTTCGGTGCCAGCGCACGCGATCACGCGACCGATCGCCTCTCCAACCCACGATCCGGTGGTCATGTTTTTGGTGGAGTTGACTTTGTCGCCAGGCGGTAGTTCTAGTGTCATCTTTGTGTTGAGTGTGCTTCCGCTGCGGCATTCGGTTGGTTCGCCGGCCTTTTCGACAGATGTCCCGCACGCTACTCCGCCGCTGACCATCGGCGACACTTGCCCGGGTATGTAGCGACTCGGGGTATCGACATGGAAGCCGTAGATCTGGAAGCTGTTCGTATATGGCTTTCCGCCGCAGCTAGGATCAACGACCGGGGCTGCTGGCGGCGGCGGCGTACCTTCTCCTTCCGCGTCCGTGTGCACTTCTACAGCTGTATTCAACTGCTTGAAGCCAGAGGCGTAAGTCTTATTGCCATAGGTGCGCAGTCGAAGCCACTTCAGTTCGTGGTCGATGAGCTTAGCGAGGCCACTCCCGCCGCTGAACATCCGATCGTCCTGTGCGAGCCGCTTGAGAGCCGCTTCGATCTGGGCCATCTCTGCCGACGAGAGTGTGAACTTTTCGCCTTCGCCTTCCATGAGGCCGTTCAGCGCTGGCGTGATCTGCTTCAGGCCGCCTACTGCCATTTCCTCTAGCGTGGGATCGCGGGATACCAGTTCCGTGATTCTGCCCATGTAGTGTTCGTATAGCGGCATGAAGTGGCGACCGGCAGCTGATGTCTGCGCCAGTTCGCCGCGCGCGCGGTAGAGCGTCGCAAGCATCGCCAACGTCGATTCTCCGCCACTGGCGGCCTGCTGATCCTTGAGCGCTTGTACGAACGAGCATTCAAATGAGAGGCCACATTCGGGTGCAGGGGGCTGCGCTGTTCCGTTGAGTCCGACAGTGTTGAGCGCCGATTCGACCTCTTTATACTGACTCGAGCCGCTTCCATAAAGGTCGCTCGCTGCCTGCAGCGCGCCATTACGGGCGTCCTCGAGCGTCGCATCGGGAGTTAGGTACACGGTCTGCATGCGATACCAAATCTTCGCGGCCGTCTCTACCCCGACGCTGCTCGTGGCAATTAGGTAGTAGGCGTGGCTCGTGATTGTGCTGTTCTCGTGAACACCCCCGTTGTCCTGGCAGCTCGGATCGTATTCGGATAGCTTTTCTGGATCGGGGTGCCCTGCTTCTTCTGAATATTCATTTGGTTTCTTGAGGCTGCGGATCGGACCAATTGGCAAGTTCGTGCCCATCAACCAATCCGTTTTACCTTTCGTGTAATATTCGACCGACTCGCCCATCGCATCAGAGAAGCTCTCGTTCAACGCACCCGACTGGCCTTCCTCGACCAAGCCTGCGGTGTATTGCGTGACTCCGTGGCTGAGCTCGTGTCCGACCACATCGAGAGACGATGCGTAATTGTCACCAAACACCATCTGCTGGCCGTTCCAGTAGGCGTCTTCGTAATTTTCGCCATAATGAACGGTCGACACGAGAGGCAAACCGTTGTTGTCAACACTATCGCGACCGAGCCATTCTGAATAGTATTTGTAAGTGTCGCCTGTGTATTCGTAGGCGTTATCGGTGTCTTTGTCGCCGGTAGGTTCTTCGCCCTCCTGCCGCACCAGTGTTCCAGGCAGAGGAGATTTTGCATGATTGAGTGTGTAGACCATGCGGTCGAGAGCGAAGACAGTCTTAGTCACAACGTATAGAATCTGCCCATTGACCGCATCGACGACATATTCGCTCGATACGTTATGTGCCTTATCTCGGAGCCACACAAACCACGCTAGGCGGGCCGTTGGACCTGATGGCCGCGAAGGTGGCCCGGCATAGACTTGGAGGTTCGGTGCTTGAACCAGTTCGCCACCCGGCAGGGCAGCTTTCGCGAGCGAGATAGCCTGATTGCTGTCGATCGCTGGTGTGCCATCAGCAACTGACACTTCGGGGACGATCGAGCCACCGACATAGGTAAGAGCTTTTCCGTCGGGCGAGAAGTGGACGCCGATACGGCCGGTGAAGACGGGTACGCCATCAGCCATCTGATTGAAGTAGACATGGGTCATTCCCATATGGTCAGTCACCGTATGGGTTTCCCGAAGTTCATCGGGGCGCTGGGACAAGCCGAACATATTCCCGTAGTGAGCGAGCACCGTCTTTGCTCTGGCGGTGGAGGACTCACCTGATGCGATCCCCAACGTGCTGAGAGGAACGTGCATGCTCGCCGTGTCGATCACCCGTGTACTTGGATCGACTGTGACGGACACATGCGTCCCTAGTGTAGTGTCGCGCTGCAGCCGCGTTTCGGCCGGCTGACTGATCGAGGCGAAGGAGACGGGCGCGGACGCCACCGAGCTCGCGGCGCTCACTGGCCCTATTCCGATGAGCATGGCCGGCAGCGAGATGAAGCTGATACCCAACACCGCTCGCCCGACCAAGCCCTCTTGCAACGCGCTCGCCAAGCCCTGATCTGCCGTCCTGGGAGACGGATGTGCTGCACCCAGCACGACGGCTGCCAGCTGACGGCGAGATGAAGCGCCTCGCGTCGCGACATACGCCGCCGCCCCAGTGGCGGAGCCGACGAAACACCAAAGAGGCACACGCCATAGGAGCGACGCGGCATCGGCCTCGAAATGAAAGCCCAAGAACCCGCCCGCCTGTGCATCGACGCGCGTCATGAGCCCAAACAGCCAACAGATCAGCGTCATGAGCGCACCCGCTCGAAGCGCATTGGCGATGCTCAGCCTCACATTCTCCTCGGAGCGCCGTGCCGTCAGCCAACCAGCAGCCAGAACGGTCACCGCGGCAATTAGAAGCAAAAGGACGAGCAGGCCAGGTATGTCATGGGAAGGATTCGCGCCGGTAGTTGGAAGAGCGCCACCCAAGACCGAACCCGATCCATGCCCACGAGAGAGCGCCTCCACCCGCCAGTCGAACGACACCCCAAAGCAAGCCAGGAACAGGCTGACCACAAGCGTCGGCAGGGCGACGAGCGCGGCGACAACACCAGTCACGGCGTGACCGAAGCTGCCGCCGACGAATGAGCGAGCGTCACCGCTCTGACCAACCAGCACGGCACCGCCCACAAGCGCGACGACAGAAGTCAGCGCAAGACTTGCTGCCAACGCACGAAGCGTGCATCTCAACGGTGTCGCCCACACCCCCAAGAGCCGCCCGGCCTCACGTCGCCAGCCCCTACCAAACACTCCCACGAGTCCCCCCACTGGCGCGAACAGCAGCCCCCAGCCCAGTGGAAGCACGAACGCCTCGATCGCCGATGGCAGAACCGGGACTTCATTGCCAATGCCTGGCGCTGTGAATCGTAGAGGCAGGTAGCGCGCACCCAGCCCTGAGAGCAGGGCATAGGGGACGGCCGTCAACGTGGCGACGAGCATCCTCTTGCGCATGGACCCTTGGGTCACTCTCGCCGCCACCATCGCTGCGGTCGCGATCGCAAGCCCGATGAGGACAAGACCGGGCAGAGCTGCAAAGCGCAATCCAGCCGTGTGGTGAAAGAAGGAGAGACTGACTAGCTGTGTCAGGTAGAACGCCGCTGCCCCGTCGTCGAGTGCGACGTGCAGGATGTGCGCAGATAGACTGGCTGCGCTGCTTGCGCTCGCCACCAACACGATCACACTCATTGCGATCAGTGAAAGGCCAATGGCGACGATCGCGGCGCCCGCGCATACTACGCCCACGGCGAGGTAGGCACGAAGCCGCGTGGCGAGAGCAGATGTTGCGGCTCTGTATCTATTCATGCGGCCACCGAACCGAGCGGCCCGCACCGCGCTTGGATATCAACCGACAAGGCATCGTCATCAGCTCTCCCCCCGGTGTGTAGGTCGGCACCCACCAAGTCCCTGTAGAACAGACTTGGATCGCCGACGATTCAACCACGAAGTGGCCCCCTCCGCTGCACCAATGTGTCGCATTTGGCGGCGCGGAATGCGACAGGTGTCGCATCGAGGCGGAGGCGTCGGGAAGCGCGCGTTAGGCCGCTACAACCGCACCGGCAGCGGACCTTCGATGGGGCGGTGTCCCGCAGGAGGCATGTCTCGGGTCAGTCCGTACCGCGAGCCGGCGCCTGCGGTGTCGTGATGCTTGCGTAGCTCCTCGATTCGCAGCGCGACCTCGATCTCGGTTTGGTGTTCGTGCAGCCGGCAGCACAGCCGCCGCTCGATCTCCTCGCGCCAGCGATGGACGGAGCTGCGGTGGACCTTGAGTGCGTGCGCTGCCGAGGACACATTGTGTTCCGTGTCGAAGAGAGCGCGCAGCGTCCTGCGGGCCGCCTGGCCACCGGTGCGCATGTCATCAAGCGGTGAAAGGTATCTCTCGATCAACGAATCCGCTAGGGCGTCGTCCTGGAGAGCGGTGGCGTCGAGCGCGACATCCAAATATCGCGTGAGCCCGCGCGGCCTCTCGCGCGCGACCAGCAGCGCCCCCTGCGCCTCCCCATGCGACACTCGCCATCCCTCAACGCCCCGCCCTGCCTCACCGACGGCTAGCAACACATCCGCTACGCCCTCCTTCGACCAGACACGGTCGATATCAGAGAACGCGGTCTTGTGCCTTCCACCGAGCCACGCCCACACGGTCTCTGCGTTTTGAGGGACAGGCAGCAGTTGGCGGCCGAGCCCCACAGCGAGGGTTCGCACCGCCTTCTCGGCGCCTGCGCCCGTCGCGATCACAGCGACATGCCAGCCATCGAGCTCATATCCAAGCCCGGCACGCTCGCTGTCGTCTGGAGACTCGCCGGCGAGCAACTTCTGCACGATCTCAGCGCGGCGGTGCTCGTGCGAACGCGCCCTGCGCTTAATCTCGGACGAGTGCGCGCTGGCGATCTCGGCCTGCACGCGCGTAAGCAGTGAGCCCATCACGGCCGACGCCTGGAGCAGCAGCTCAAACCTCTGCTCGTCTGGGAGATCGTGGTGGGCTACCTCGTTGAGCACGAAACTCCATGCCAACACGTAGCCGGCCACGCAACGGCAGAGGGCGGTCGTCAAGCTCTCGCCACCGGACGCAGCGCGGCTCGCCTGAGCGGCCACCGCTGGCGGCATCGGTCCTGACCACGGGGCTCCCTGCTCGATGCCCGCAAGACCACAGTTCACGCACGCCGCGATCATCTCGCGCAGTCCCAAAGCAAGCTGCGAGTCCCTGTCAGCGGCGGCGTCCGGAACTACGCTGCGGATGTGTGCGAAGACGGCCTCCTGAAGCTCTGCTTCCTGTGATCGCAGCCGACGTGCCAGCTCGATGCGAGCCGGGTTAAGCGAGTCCCCGCCACCCGCCGACAACCGCTCGATCTCGTCGAGGGCTGTAGGGCCGCCAGGTCTACCCGCGACAAACTCAAGTGGTCGCACTGCTCCTCCTCGCGGCTTGGTCCGTGCATGTGTCTGGATGGCGAGGCCATCCCGCGCACCGACCCGAGAATGCCGCTCAGTCGAACTGCGGTCTCCGGGCATGGAACGCAGAAGACTAACAGCAAATACTAGTAATCGGTAATGTTCGATATACAGTTAGCTTGGTGCAGGTATCAGCGCTCACGAGCACCGAGCGCCCCCCTGACCGCTACCGGCGTGGTTGCTCAGCGAGCCAGTCGTCGAGCATGTAGCGCGTGAAGCGGATGTGGCGCCCTACTCGATGGCAAGGCAGGCGGCCAGTCCGCACGGCCTCGTAGATCCAGCTTGGCTTGACGTCCAGATACCACGCGGCCTTCTCTGGGCGCCAGAGCCGATCCTCCGTCAACATAGTCGGTGGGTCTGCTGTGGATGTTGCTTGCATGCCGGTTATAGACCGGCAGGACGCTCGAACGGCCAACGGATTTAGCCAGAGCTCATCCCTGCCGCGCGGCGCCAGCCATCGCCCCGGAGGAAGCCGCCCAACTACCCCCGAGGACCCTCCGCGCCCCCGGAGCGGCCCTCTGGGGAAATCTGTAGGGAAATCTGCGGCTCCGTCCACACGCCCTGCTATGCTTTTTTTCGTTGGGTTTGCAGGGCTTTTCGCTATGAGCCCAGCTGGCCTCGAACCACCGCCCAGTCGATTATGAGTCGCCAGCTCTAACCAGCTGAGCTACGGGCCCGCTCCGCGCGGGCGCCCGCGCGGTGGGCAGACGGTACCAGCGATCCCGAGGGCGGCAGATCCGGCGTGTGCGGTGCCCGCAACGCGGCGCCGGCTCCCGAATGGTTGTATTCCGCATGTCAACAACCACGAGGGAAGGCGCGCAGAGATGGCTGAGCGAGCGGCGATCGTCACGGGGGCTTCGAGCGGGATCGGACTGGCGATCGCGCGGGTGCTGGGCCAGGAGGGGTATGGGGTCACGATGGCAGCACGCCGCCCGGAGAAGCTCGAGGGCGCGGTGGCGGAGCTGGCTGGGGCGGGCTTGGACGTGCACGGCGTGGCGGCGAATGTCTCCCACGAGGAGGAGATCCAGAAGGTGGTGGCCGCCCACCGCGAGCGGTATGGGCGGCTGGACGTGCTCGTCAACAACGCGGGCGTGGGGATCGGCGCTCCGCTCGCGGAGATCCAAACCAAGCGCCTGGACATGCAGCTCGACATCAACCTGCGCTCGATCGTGATCTTCTATCGCGAATGCTTGGACTTGCTGCGGGCGGCAGGCGCTGAGCACCGCAATGCGCTCGTCGTCAACACCTCCTCGATCTCCGGCAAGCGCGCGGAGGCGTGGCTGTCGGTGTACTCGGCCTCCAAGCACGGCGTGGTCGGCTGGACCGAAGCGATGAACAAAGAGTTGGGCGCCGACGGGATCAAGTCGACCGCGCTGTGCCCAGCGTTCGTCGACACCCCAATGACCGATTTCATCAAGGGCGAGGTCAAGCCCGAGGAGATGATCCGCTCCGAGGACATCGCCGAGGCGGTGCGCTACCTGCTGCGTGTCTCCCCCGCGTGCGTGGTGCCCGAGATGATGTTCGTGCGCCCGGGCGATGCGCTGTAACACGAGCCTCTATCACTTCACAAAATGAAGGGTTGGGGTCCGAAAATAACAACATGTGTACCCCCTCCCCGGCTCCCGCAGGCGCACCGCAGACCCGTGCCGCCCGCTCTGCCGACCGACTACATCGAAACCCGCACGCGCCAGCGGCCCAACTTGCGCGGGGCGCGCAGACGCCGCGCGACGATTTCGCCGCCGCCCCGCTCCAGCGCGAGCATCGCTTCCGCGCGGGCCCGCTCGAGGTCGGCGCACTCATGGAGGGCGCGCAGCGCGGCGTGCTCGTCGATCGCCTGCGCTAGATCGACCCGCTCCTCGTCCAGCAGGCTGCCGCGCAATAGGGCGACGAGCGTGGAGAGCTCGTGCGGGGTGGCGGGGCGCCGGCGTCGCGCGTGCGTGAAGCGGTCCCAGGAGCGCGCGAAGGAGAGGAAGTTGGTGCGCCCTCCGCGACGATGGGCGGCGAGCATCGGACACACTCCGCCCTCGCCGTCGGTGTAGGCGCCGACGATGATGCGGGGGCTGCCAAGCACCCCGTCCAGCATCGCTTCGCGGGTGCCCACCGGCAGGCACTCGATCGCGAGGCGCAGCTCGTGGATGGTGCGGGTGTTGCGAGAAGAAGGGCGGATTGGCATAGGCTGTAAGTGCCAGCGGCCTACGGCCGGCGGGCGCGTCCAGCGTAAGGCACGGGGTCGCGCACGGCAACGAATCCCCTTCCCCTGAAAGGAAACTTGCGCATGAAGCTCGGCGTTCACATCGGTTATTGGGGCCTCGGCCTCACCTCGGAGGACCAGCTGCGCATCGTGCAGGAGGCAGAGCGGCTGGGGTACGACTCGGTGTGGGCGGCGGAGGCGTACGGCTCGGACACCGCCACCGTGCTGGCGTGGCTTGCCGGACAGACCACGAAGATCCGCCTCGGCGCGGGGATCTTCCAGATGCCGGGGCGCTCGCCGGCGATGACCGCGATGACGGCCGCCACGATCGACCAGCTCTCCGGCGGGCGCATGATCCTTGGGATCGGCTCCTCCGGCCCCCAGGTCGCGGAGGGATGGCATGGGCAGCGCTTCGCCAAACAGCTGCAGCGCACGCGCGAGTACGTGGCGGTGGTGCGGATGGCGCTGGCGCGCGAGCGCGTGGAGTTCCACGGCGAGACGCTCCAGCTGCCGCTCCCCGACGGCCCCGGCAAGGCGCTGAAGCTGACGATCCGTCCCGTGCAGGAGCACATCCCGATCTACCTCGCGGCGATCGGCCCGAAGAACACGGCTTTGGCGGGCGAGATCGCCGACGGCTGGATCCCCACGCTGTTCTCTCCCGAGCACGTCTCAGAGCTGCGTCCGCTGCTGGAGGAGGGCGCCGCGCGCGCCGGGCGCACGCTCGATGGCTTCGACATCGCTCCCACCGTCAACGCGTTCGTCACAGACGACCTGGAGGCCGCGCGTAACGCCACGCGTCCATTCATCGCGCTGTACGTCGGCGGGATGGGCTCGCGCAAGCAGAACTTCTACAACAACCTCGTCCAGCGCTACGGCTTCGAGGCGGAGGCCAAAACGATCCAAGACCTCTACCTCGAAGGCAAGCGCGAGGAGGCGATGGCGGCGATCCCCGACAAGCTGATCGACGCCGTCTCGCTCTGCGGCCCCCCCGACGTGGTGCGCGAGCGCCTCGCGATCTTCCGCGACGCCGGCGTCGGCACGCTCGGGATCACCCCGCTCGCGTTCACCGCCGAGGAGCGCCTCACGCAGCTGCGCTTGGTGGCGGAACTGGCCGCTGCGTAGTATGCGGATCCTCCTCGGCGCCTTCGGGGATCCGGGCCACGCCTTCCCGATGATCGCGCTCGGGCGCGCGCTGGCGACGCGCGGGCACGAGGTCACGTTGCAAACGTGGGAGCGCTGGCGCACACACGTGGAGGCGGAGGGTGTGCGCTTCGCCCCAGCCCCCGAGTACCACGTCTTCCCGAATGGGCCCGAGCCACTCGACTTCTACGAGGCCGTGGTGCACGCCACCCGCGACACGCTTCCGCTCGTGCGCGACCTCCAACCGGAAGCAGTCGTCGCGGACATCCTCACGCTCGCCCCCGCACTCGCCGCCGAGCTCCAGGAAGTTCCCGTCGCGACCCTGATCCCCCACGTGCACCCCCATCCGCCGGCCGGTGCCCCGATCTACTCGATTGGCGCCCGTATGCCGCGCAGCGCGTTCGGCCGCGTCTTCTGGCAGCGCGCCGCGCGGCCGGTTGAGTACGGGCTGGAGCGCGGCCGGCGGGACCTCAACGCCGTACGGGAGCGCCTCGGCCTGCCACCGCTCGGCCACGTCCACGGCGGCATCAGCCGTCAGCTGGCGCTGGTCGGAACCTTCCCTCAGCTCGAGTACCCGCGCGCCGCTGTGGGCGGTAGCGGCCGCTGCAGAGAAGACGGGCGGGCAGTCGGCTGGGCCCCGAACACCCACGTGGTGGGCCCGCTGATCTGGGAGCCCCCCACGGCGGACGTCGAGCTCCCGCCGGGCGATGACCCGCTCGTGCTGATCGCCCCCTCGACCGCCCAGGACCCCGAGCACCGCCTGCTGGGCGCCGCCTTGCGAGGTCTCGCCGACGCCCCGGTGCGCGTGCTCGCCACCTGGAACCGCCGTCTCCCCTCGGCCCCACTGCCGGTCCCGGCGAACGCGCGCGTGGTCGAGTGGCTCTCCTATGCGCGCACGATGCCCCACTGCGACGTGGTCGTCTGCCACGCCGGCCACGGCACGCTCGCCCGCGCGCTCGCCAGCGGCTGCGCGGTGGTCGCCTGCCCCGTTGTGGGCGACATGAGCGAGAACGCCGCGCGCCTCGACTGGGCCGGCGCGGGAGTGCGTCTCCCCCGCCGCTTCATTTCACCCCGACCTTTGCGTCTCGCCGTGGAACGGGCGCTCGATGATCCCGAGATCCGTATTCGCGCGCGGGAGCTGGCCGCCTGGTGGGAGGAGAATGACCCCGCTGACACTGCAGCCGGGCTGGTGGAATCGCTGGCAGCCGCGACCCACCGAGCTCCTCAGCGGGTGGAGGCTTAAGGCTCCAAAGATCCGGTGCGGTACTCGTTCGACGGCTGCGACAGTCACGCCCACGCCCACTCGCGGGACGCTGTCTAGTGGTGGCGCTTGGGCGCGGTGAACGTAATGGTGAGCGTCGCCGCGACGACCTGTTTGCCGCCGATCGTCTCCGTGGCGAGGAGCTTGACGTGCAGTGAGCGATAGCGCGCGAGCAGCGCGCGCCCGGTGCTGTCGAGGGACACGCTCAGCGTCTTCGACGTTCCCCCCGCGAGCGATGCCGATACGTGCCCGAGCGCGATGGTCCGCTTCTTCGTCTTCGCCGCCACCGCGACGACCTTGCCCGAGCGGAGCGTCTCGAGCGCCGACAGCGCGAGCGAGTCCGCGCACGTGGCCGTGGCCGCGCCCGCGCAGACGAACGTGAACGAGGCGACGTCCCCCTTGGTCTTCACATCCGCGAAGCTCGAAGTGCCAGCGCTTGCGCCCACGTTGCCCGCCCCGCCGGGATTGCCAGCCCCGCCCCCGGGGTTGCCCGCTCCGCCCCCAGGGTTGCCCGTCCCCGCGCTGCGGTACACGGTCGGGCAGGCGAAGACCCCCGTGGTGGAGACGACGTCGAGCGCGTCGGCATAGACGATGTCGGCGCCCGGCCCACAGGTGATCTGGTCCTGGACGCCGTCGGCGGCGTAGATCACGCTGTTGCCGCCCGGACAGGAGACTTCGAGGTTGCAGAAGGACTCGGCCGCGTAGATGCTGTCGGGACCGGCACCGTCGGGACCGGCGGTCTTGATCGTGTTGTCGCCGGCGCCACCCCGCAGCGTGTCGCCGCCGGGGCCGCCTTCGATCAGATCGTTGCCGCCCTCGCCGTCGAGGATGATCGGCCCGGTGCCGGCGATCAGCGTGTCGTTGCTTTCGCTGCCGTCTACCTCGGTCACGTTTGTCTCGATCGTGTCGTGTTGACCGGCAACGCCGCTGTCGGGCAGCCCGTCGACTTTCGCGGTCACCGGCCCTGGGGCGCCAAAGAAGGACACGGTCGAGATCCCGCCTTCGCCGTCGAAGGTCTCGTTGCCGCCGTCGTAGCTGTCGGAGTCGGGCGCTTCGAGGTTGAACGTGAGCCCGAGTTTGTTGGTTCCTTCGCCGCCGGACTCGAGGCTGTTGCCGCTCTTCCCGCCGGTTATTTCGTCGTTGCCGCCTTCGCCGTAGAGCTGGTCTTCGCCGCCGCGGCCGTCGAGCACGTCGTTGCCGGGGCCACCGCGAAGGGTGTCGTCGCCCGGACCGCCGACGAGGATGTCGTCGCCGGCGCCGCCGGTGAAGATGTCGTGGTCGGGGAACAGCGTGGGTTCGAATTCTTCCGCGCTAGGGTTGGTGCCGTAGATTTTCGAGCCGCCGTTGCCGGCATTGACGGTCGCGCTCTGGTACTGCAGCGGAGCCAGCAGTTCGTAGCGATTGTTCGGCCCCGAACCAAGGTTGGCGACGAAGTATTCGGCGTCGGGGCAGTAGACGTACCAGGAGCCAGAGTTCTGGCACGGCGCGACAGCCACTTCGTAGGCGTCTTCGGCCGGATAGATGTCGTAGCTGTCGCAGGGTTCGGCCTGCGTGCAGTCCAGCGAGCCCACGACCTGCGGCCCGGCCTGAAACTGGACGACCGCATCCTCGAATTCGCCGTTGTTGCCCTGGAAGCTGCTCGTGCCGCCACGGGTCGCGGCCGAGTGCGCTCCGGCCGGAGCGGTGTAGCTGATCGTCTCGCCCGCCGTGGCATGCGCGGCAGCGGCGGTCGCGAGCAAGCACGCGATGCACGCGAAGAAAGCCGCGCAGGCGCGGGCCGGCAGGGCCTTGGCTAGCACGTTGGGAACACCATGGGAGCGCTTGTGAAGATACCCGAGAGCGAACTGTCGCGGCGGGACCCTCCGTCGGCCTGGGCGCCCATCGCCGCGAGCGGCGCGGCGGACACCTGGCCTCTCCGACTGGCTACGCGACGCCGACGACGAGACCAAATGGGTTCTGTTCGACGCCCTCGACCTGCGCATCGTCTACGACAAGGCTAGCGGTCGGCTCTCGATCAGCGCCACGATGACCGGGGCCGTCGCCACCATGCTCAGCACCGGACTGGCGCCGTTGTGTGCGGAACGTCACTCTGGGGGTGGGACTCGAACCCACAACTTCGGCGTTAACAGCGCCGCACTCTGCCAATTGAGTTACCCCAGATTGTCCAAATTGTCTACCCCGGAGATCGTGACATGTCGCTCAGAATAGACGCCATGCCATCCTCGACCTCCGCGTGACAATTAGAGCATAGAAGCACACACTTGCGCGCCTCGGCTCGCAGCTTATCGATGGCTATCGCGACGCCCTTGGCGTTGATCTCATGACGCTTCTGCGACGGATCGAGATGATGGAAGTGCAGAGCGCGCATGTTGCGGTGATATCCGCAGATGCAGCAGCGGCCTCCCGCCTCACCAACCAGGATCGTCTTGACCTTGCGTCGCCTGCGAGAAACCGCGTCAGATCGGCATCGCTTGCAGCGATAGTTGCCTTGCCCGGTAAGCCAGAACTCCGTCTCGCCATGACGTCCGCAGTGCATCGTCACGACCCGAAGCCCAGCCTCCTTCGCTGCCAGGATCTTCTCCGACGGTCGCCTACCGCGGTTGCTATGCGTTTTCAGCCCGTACCTGATTAGCCAGTGGCGCACCGTGGCCTTGCTGCGCCCGAGCGCGTCTGCAATCTCGGCCATGGTCGCACCCTGGTCGACCAGCAGCTTGAGCTCCTCTCGACTCAGTCCACCCCGGGCTGCGTGCTTCTCGCGATTGGTCGCCTGCAGCCCATGTTTCTGAACCCAGTACGCGACCGTCGCTTCATGTTTCCCGACCCGCCGCCCGATCTCTGCAAGCGAGAGGCCCTGGTTCAACATCTGCTCCAACGAAGCCCGATCCATGCACCCCATTGTCCGCGATGGATCGGACGGAAAAACGAACAGATGTTCGCCTTTGGTGCCCCTACCCCCCGGTCTCCGCCAGCGCCCGCTCGTAAGCCTGCTCGAATGCGCGTTTGACCTCGATGCGCCGGCGTGCGAGGTCGCTCACCTCGCCGCTGCCCTGCGCGCGCGCGGCGAGGATGCGGCGGTCGATACGGGCAAGGTCGAGCTGCATCCGCTGGACGTCGAGCATCGCCGGTGCCGCGGCGCTCGGCAGGCGGCCGGCGGCGACCACCAGCTCCGCCAGCACGCCCGTCAGCTCCGGGTCCTCCTGCTCGATGCCCGCCATCGGTTCGGCGAGCTGCCCCGCGCGCAGGTGCGCGGCCGCGCGGCGCAACCGCTCGCTGGTGAAGTGCTCCGCGGGGTCGAGCTCTTCCAGCGCCCGCTCGCCCTCGGCCGGGGCGGCGATGCACAGCGCCAGGAACGTTCGCTCGGTCTCGGCCCTGCGCGACAGCTCTCCCACCGCGAATTGATCCGCTGACCGCCCGCCCCTCGCTGTCCCGGCGAAGGCCCCACTCCCATCGTCTCCGCCACGGGACTGGCGCACATTCGGTCTGCCTGGCGCGCGCGTCTCGAAGCTCGCGCCCGCCGTCCGGACCGACTCGGACCTCGCACCCGCACTCCGGGCCGCCTCGCCACCCGCTCCTTGATGCCGAGCATCGCCGTGCCGCGCCGGCGCCGACAGCAGCGTCTCGGCGAGGCTCTCCGGCAACTCCAGGCGCCCGGCGACCAGGCGCGTCAGCTCCATCCGCATCGCGCTTGGCGCCAGCGTGGCGAACACCGGGCGCAGCTCGTCCACCATGCGGTCGCGGCCCTCGGGGCTCGAGTGGTCGCCCGCCGCCAGCACGCGTTCCACGCGGAAGCGCACGAACGGCACCGACTTCGCCACCGCCGCGGCGATCCCCTCCGGCCCCTCGCGCTGTACGAGCTCCGCCGGATCCATCCCACCGGGGAGGCTCACCACGCGCAGCTCCAAACGCCGGCGTGCCGCCAGCTGCGAGGCGCGCAGCATCGCCTCCTGGCCGGCGGTGTCGGCGTCGAGCGCCAGCAGCACCGTGGTCGCCATTCGCGCCAGCTCCCCCACCTGCTCGGGGGTCAAAGCGGTGCCCATCAAGCCGACGGTGTTGGGCATCCCCGCCTGGTGCAGCGCGATCACGTCGGTATAGCCCTCGCACAGGATCACGCTGCCGGCGCGCGCCGCGTGGGCGCGGGCGAGATCGGCGCCGTAGAGGTGGCGGCCCTTGTGGTAGACGTCGTTGTCGGAGGTGTTCAGGTACTTCGGTTTCTGCTCCTCGCGCAGCGCGCGCGCCCCGAAGCCCAGCACCCTGCCGCGGGTGTCCCCCAGCGGGAACATGATGCGCGCGCGGAAGCGGTCGTACACCCGCCCCCGTTCGCTCGAGGAGCGCTGCACGAGGCCGGTCGCGTACAGCTCCTGCTCGGAGAAGCCCGCACGCCGCGAGGCGCTCAGCACCCGATCCCACGCGCTCGGGGCATAGCCAACGCGGAACGCTCGCAGCGTCTCCTCGCGCAGGCCCCGGCGCTCGAGGTACTCGCGCGCGAGCGCCGCCTCCGGGGACTCCCACAGGCAGCGCTCGTAGTAGCCGCTGGTGCGCCCCAGCAGCCCCAGCAGGCGCTCGCGGCGGCGACGGTTCTCGGCTTCGCGGGGGTCCTCCGCCTCGCGCTCCAGCTCCACCCCGCAGCGATCGGCGAGCTGCTCCAGCGCCTCTTTGAACTCCACGCCCTCGCTCTCCTGCACGAACGTGAACACGTCCCCCTTCGCGCCGCAGCCGAAGCAGTAGTACACCTTGCGCGTCGGGTCGATCCCGAAGGAGGGGGTGCGCTCGTCGTGGAAGGGGCACAGCCCCTCATAGGCGCTGGGGCCAGCGCGGCGCAGGTCGGTGCGGGTGGACACCAACTCGACGAAGTCCACCGCGTCGCGCACCCTGTCCTTGGACGCCTGTGTGTAGCGGGCCATCGGGACTACGCTAGCCGCTTGCGCGCCTCGGCCGCCGCCCGCCCCGACGCGGGCCGCTGGCCGCCTTGACGCACGGGCGATCATCGCCGCGCGAGCCCCTCCCCCTCCCCCCCCTCTCCTGGCTATCGCGCGAACGCGCGCGGAACCTGCAGGTCGGTGTAGGCCCTAATGCAGTAGCGGTCGGTCATCCCGGCGATGTAGTCGGTGACACACTGCGCCAGGTCCGGCTCGCCATCCCGCGCCTCGCTCGCGGCCGCCCCCACCGCCGCGGCCTGCGACGCCTGCGCCCGCTCACCATCGCCGGCCGGGCGCCCGGGCAGCAGCCCAGGGTGCTCGACGTAGTGCTCGAACAGCGTCCTCACGACCCCGGCGATGCGCTCGCGCTCGGCGCGCACCTCGGGGCCGAGGTAGACGCGCTCGAACATAAACTCGCGTAGCTGCCCCATCGCGCGCGCGGCCTCATCGCCCTGGACGATCTCCCCGGCGCGCTCGGAGCGCTCGACCATGTCGTGCACCAACGCGTCGATCCGCGCCGAGCCCGAGCGCCCCAGCGCCGCGATCGGCTCCGCGGGGAGGTCGCGCTCGCGCAGGAGGCCGGCGCGCACTGCGTCGTCGATATCGTGGTTGATGTACGCCACGCGATCCATCACGCGCACGATCCGCCCCTCAAGCGTGGCAGGCACGGGGGCGCGGCTGGAGTGGCGGGCGATCCCGTCGCGCACCTGCTCGGTGAGGTTGAGGCCAGCCCCGTCGCGCTCCAGGTGCTCCACCACCCGCAGCGAGTGCTCGTAGTGACGGAACCCCCCGCCGAAGCGCTCGCGCAGACAGGCGTCCAGCACCTCCTCGCCGATGTGCCCGAACGGCGGGTGCCCGAGGTCGTGACCCATCCCGATCGCCTCCACGAGATCCTCGTTGAGGCGCAGTGCCCGCGCCACCGCGCGCGAGATTCCCGTCACCTCCAGCGTATGCGTGAGCCGCGTGCGGTAGTGGTCGCCCATCGGCGCCACGAACACCTGCGTCTTGTGCTTCAGGCGCCGAAACGCCTTGCAGTGCACGATCCGATCGCGGTCGCGCTGGAAGGGAGTACGCAGCGAGCAGTCGGCCTCCGCGCGCCTGCGCCACGGTGGGTAGGAGCGCGCCGCGAGTGGCGAGAGCGTCAGCTCCTCGAGCTCCTGGCGGCGCACCGCGAAGGTCCCCGCCACCGTGTCGTTGTGCGCCGCGACGCTCATCCTCCGATTGTGGCACCGCGCGCGGCGATCATCGCCGGGCATCGGCCCGACTTCAGCGCTCGCGGTCCCAGTCGCCGCGGCCGGAGAGGTGGTGGACCCAGTGGCTCCATTTTCCGTGCTGTTTGGCTGGATCCTCGTGGTACACCGGCGCTTGGTGCTCCGGCTCGGGCAGGCTCCATGCAGCGACCGCTTCGATGCGCAGGTCCACGCCGCGTTCATGGATCGATGCGATCAGGCGAGCTTCGGCGAAACGGACGCCGTGGTTGGCAGTCGTGATCAGGAGCCCGTGAAAGACATCCTCCTCGGGGGCGGCCAGCACGCTCATCACGGTCCCCACGGGCGTGCCGTCGGACGCCAGCACGGGCACGCCGTCGTCGAGCAGCTGGTAGGCGATCGGCAACCCCTCGTCCACAGCCTGCACGATACCGGCAATTGGCTCAGCCAGCGCGGCCGCCCGCCGGCATCAGCCGCAGGTGGGCGTGGTGCTCGAGCGTCTCGGAGATCGCGCGCTCCACCTGCCCGAGTGCGCGCTCGGGCGCCTCGGGAGTCTCGGCGAGGGCTCGCCCGAGCGCCTCGGTCATGAAGCCGTGGGCGTCCTCCCCGAGCGGGAACGACCCCGCCTCGCAGGCGCCGCACACCACCCCGCCCGCGGCGCCCGAGAAGCCGACCAGGTGCTCGCGCTCCCCGCAGTGCGCACATGCCCCCAGGTGAGGGGCGAGACCCGCGGCGAGCAGCAGCTTCAGGCGGAACTGCAGCGCCCCCGCGCGCGTGGCACCAGCGGCCCGCGCATCCAGCAGCGCGAGCTGGCGACAGAGCAGGTTGAACACGCCGGGATGGGGCTCCGAGGTCTCGAACAGGCGTCCCACCGCGTCGCAGGCGCGCGCGGCGGCGTCCAGCGCGCCGGCGTCCTCGCGCAGGCGAGGATGGCCGTCGATGGTGTGAGCGCCGGTGACCGTCAGCAGCTCGCCGCGCCCCTCGTGCAGCTCCAACCGCAGGCGGAAGAACGGCTCCAGCCGCCCGCCGAAGCGGCTGCGCGCGCGACGCACCCCCTTGGCGATCGCGCTCACCCGCCCGCGGTGGGGGGTGTAGACGTGCAGGATCCGATCCGCCTCCCCGTAGCGGATCGAGCGCAGCACCACGGCTTCGGTCTTCACTGGCCCAGCCATATCCACCGCGAGTGTAGGCATCGCCCCGGCGCCACAACGCAAGTCCGCAATTTGCGTGATATACATTCCGACTGAAGTAACCGTCCAGATCCGCGCTAGGCGAGGATCCCGTCCCACCGGCCCTGTGTACGCTCGGGCAGGCAGCAGCTCGGTGATGGCGTACAGGACGTTGACAGCCGACGGCTGCACCGACGCTATGCCGTTGGGACAAGGGATAAGAAGGGGATGCGATGTCAGGCATGGATGTCCTGCCCGAGCCGCAGCTGCCAGGCCAAAGCCCGACGGGCCTCTTGGTCGAGAGCCCGACTGATCTGCGCACCGAGAACGCCGCGGGCCTACCCACCGAGAGCCGCGCGGACGCGCCGGCCAAGATCTCCACAGGCCGGCTCGCCGACGACGCGGTGGACATGTCTGGCGAATGGCGGCGTCGCCCACGGCTTGACCGCCCCCGGCCGGCGATCACGATCGCATTGATCGGCGGCCAGCGCCTGCTGCGCGACGCCACCGCCAGCCTGCTCACGGCCCAGGACGGGTTGCAGGTGCTGGGTGCGTATGGGTCGGCGGCCGAGTTTCTCGCCGTCGCATGGGAGCGCCCCCCCACAGTGCTCCTGCTGGACTGGGATGGTGGCGAGCAGGGCAACTGCGGGGCCGCACTGCAGGCACTCAGCCCAACCACGACGCAATCGCGGATCGTGCTGCTCTGCCGCACCATCTGCGAGCAGGTGGTGCACTGCGCGATCGAGCATCGGGCGAGCGGGGTCCTGCTCAAGAGCTACTCCACCGAGGACATCCTCGCCGCGCTCGCCTACACCGCCACGGGGCGCACCGTGCTGCCAGGCGGATGGCAGCAGCTGCTTCCCGCCCCTCCCGGTAGCGGTGCACGGTTGAGCCCCCGCCACCGCCAGATCCTGGCGCTGATCGCCGCCGGCAGACGCAACGAGGAGATCGCGCTCGACCTCGACCTCAGCCCCAACACGATCAAGTTTCACATCCGTGCCCTGTATTCGCGGCTGGGAGTGCGCAATCGCGTCGAGGCCGCCAACCTGCACGCCCAGATCACCAGTGGCGATACTTGAGCGCCCGGAGCCCAGGATCGCAATCGTCGGCGGCGCCGAAACGCTGGTCGCCGAGGCGCTCGCCTGGATGCTGATGAAAGGCGGCTGCAAAGTGGTGGGCGTCTATCCGAGCGGGCGCGAGCTGGGCGCCGCGATGCGCACATGCAGGCAGCGCCCCCAGGCTGCGATCGTCTACACCGACGACCCGACCACCGGCCCCGAGACGGTCGCCGAGCTCAAGCTCGCCCACCCCGAGCTGAAGATCCTGCTGCTTTGCGAGCTCGCCACCCCCACCGTGGTGCGCTGCGCGATCGAGGAGCGCGCGGAGGGCGTGGTGCTCACCTCCGACACCGTCGAGGAGACGATCCTCGCGCTGCGCAACGTATTGGAGGGTCGCGCGGTGATGCCCGCGGGCTGGCAATCGGCCTCGGCGCAGGCCAACGACCCGCTCGCCATGCTGAGCGCACGCGAGCGCGAGATCCTCGCGCTGCTCTCTGGCGGGATGAGCAACAAGCAGATCGCCCACCACCTCACGATCTCCTCCAACACCGTCAAGTTTCACCTGCGCACGATCTACTCCAAGCTGGGAGTGCGCAACCGTGTGCAGGCGATGCAAGCCCTCGGGCAGGGGTGCATGACCGCTCCGGAAGGTGAACGGCCGGGCGAGCACGACAGCCTTTGGGGTGGCACTCCACCTACCCATCCGAGCGGGGTAAAAAACTACCCCACATGATTATTGTGTAAAGAGTGGACTGCCCATAGCATTCGCCGCGATGGAATACCCGTCGTGGACCCATCGTGGCATCTCACACCTCGTGTCGTTGGCAGGCACTCAAGCTCATTTACTCAAGGAGGAGGCCGCACACATATGCGACCACAACACAAAAGGAAAATGATCGCGGGGCTCGTCTCCGCGGTGGGAGCGGCAGTGCTGGCCCTCGGCACGCTCACGGCCGGCGCCGCTGCCGCCCCCAGCCCGACATTCACATCCACGTCCGACGGCCCCCAGAGCGCCAACGTCCCGTACGTGGCGTGGGTCGGCGAGCACATCCGTCTGGTGGCATGCGACCCAGCCATCGAAACCAGCGAAGCCGGCGGCCAGCTCGCCAACTTCCAGCTGGAGGACTGGTCGGGCAAGCCGGAATCGGCCGAGCTCCCCGCGTCCGAAGCGGGCTCGCAGGCGTTCTTCGCTCCCAGCGCAGGCAGCGCGCAAGCCGAAAACGAAGACGGCTGCGTGAAGATCGACTACAAGTCGCTGAGCCCCGGTCTGGCGCGGATCAGGGCGGTCGTCACCAACAGCGAAGGCACGATCGTCTACTCCCACCAGTTCATCGTGATCTGGTTGACGATCAATGCGCCGACGCTCTCCGAGGCGGGCCTTGAAAGTAACGTGCCCGATGGAGACAGCACGTTCCAGTCGCAGCTCAGCGGTGACGGCCGCAGCAACCTCGCCAAGTACCTGGGCGACCCGGAAGGCAACGGGGAATTCGCTCCCTCGCCGTTCGAACCGTCAACAGCGCCCAACCAAGACAAGGGCCTGATCCAGATCAAGGTGACCGGCAACTTCCCTGTCGAACCGGGTTCGCTGCTCAGCAACATCCTGCCCGAACCGAGCTACACCCTGCCCGAAAGCTGGGAAACGCTCGCCAAGACGCTGGCGACCAGCTCTGAAGAACTGGAACCGGCGGGCACCAACCCGGGCCTGTGGGACATCCACGGAACCCCAAGCGAAGGCGGTAACCCGAACGCCTCCGAACCGTCCAACGATCCGCTGACCGCCGACTTCTACCGGCCGGCATTCGGCAACGACACCTCGGGCACGACCGCGACGATCGGGCCGTTCGATCCCGAGGCTCCCAACGAAACGCTGCTCAGCGACGGCAAACTCAACGCCGACGACGCGCCGATGCCCGCTGTGCGCGTGGACGTGCACATCGCCAAGAACGAAGGCGGCAGCGACCTCGGTGGCGTCGGCCAGATCTCGGAAGCCAGCAAGGCCCTGATCTACAGCCACAACTTCAACGGCAACGCTGAAGAATCGGGCAACCTCTACAACCCCTACTACGGTGCGTACATCCCCGCCACCGCGCGTCCCGAGCCACAGGCGTCCGGCGTCGACGGCCCGAGCCACGGCGGCGACTTCCCCGGCTTCCTCAATACAGAACAGCCGTACACGTTCTGGAAGTCGGTGCACAGTGCCGAAGAACGCTCATCGGAATCGACGGACTGCACGCAGAGCCTCTACGGCGATGACGGCGACCCGTCCGACTACGTCACTCCGAGTGGTCCCTTGACGGAAACGTTCTATACCGACGAGCGGGGCGAGGCGTACGTCACATACACCCCGGGCGATGGGTTCTTCCTGAACCACTTCCCGACGCTCGAAAACGCCGGCGAAGAAGAAGCCGGCAAGCTCATCAAGAACGCCGACGGCGGCTGCGACCTGAAGAACCTGTACAAAGCGGTCATCGGCGAATCGGCGATCACCGCGACGGCGATGTATCCCTACCAACCGGTGGACTTCAAAGCGCAGACCTCCAACACGGTGGTCAAGAAAGTCCACTCGCTGTGGCAGAAGGAATTCTACGCGTTCCCCAAGGGTCCCGGCCCGAACGAACAGAACGTGCGGATCGTGGTTGCCAAGGCGCAGGACATCGACGGTCGTCCGATCGTCGGCGAGCTCGTGTGCTTCGGCGCACAGCAGGAGGCCAAGCTGTTCCCGTTCAGCAATCCAACCAATGGGGACTACCTCTCAGATCCCACGGAACTGCTCGGCAAGGGCACGGATGTGTACCTAGGCGAAAGCTATGTGCCGTTCCCGTGGAACATCGGCACCGACAACCTCTGCGAGTTCACCAACTCCGAAGGTCTCGCCGGGATCGACGTCGACAACAGCACCGCTCCGGCGGTCGATATAACCGCGCGCTATGAAGACGAGGCGATCATCCGTGATCACACCGTCAGTTTCGCGGGCAACATCGGCTCCGAAGAACAGCACACGGCGGAAGAAAAAGCGGCCGAAGAAAAAGCCGCAGCGGAAGCAAAAGCAAAAGCCGAACAAGAAGCCGAAAAGAAAGCGGCCGAAGAAGCCGCCAAAGCAAAAGGCGAAAAAGAACTCAAAGCCGAAGAAGAACGCGTCGCAAGAGAAGACGCCGCTGAAGAAGCCCGGATCGAACGGGAAGCGGCAGCCGAAAAACGTCAGGGCGAAAAAGAACTGGCGAAAGAAGAATTCGAAAAACGAGCCGCCGAAGAAATCACCAAAAACAACGAAAAACGCGCCACAGAAGAAGCCGCTGAAAAGACAAGGCGTGAAAAAGAAGCGGCCGAAGAAAAAGCAAGGCGCGAAGCAGAAGTGAAAGGCCACCAGGAAGAAGTGGCGAAACTGGCCAAGCCACTGGTGACCCCGCTCGCGGGCGCATTGGATGGCAAGGGTCACAAGAAGGGCAAGGCGCACGTGGCGTCCAAGAAGAAGAAGATGAAGCACAAGAAGAAGTAGGAGATCGCGCCACGCGATTGCCGAGGGCCCGCCCAGTGCGGGCCCTCGGTGTTTGTTGGGCCGCGCTTTCGAGGAGCTATACTTTATGAAGTAATGAGCAAGATCACCGTGTACACGACCGAGCCTTGCGCCTACTGCGCTCGCGTGAAGGGTCTTCTGCGCTCCCGCGGGTTGGAGTTCGCCGAGGTCAACCTCTCCAAGGACCCCGAGGGCCGCGTGGAGCTGGCAGCGAAAACCGGGATGATGACCTTCCCTCAGGTGATCGTCGGCGGCCAGCTGGTGGGGGGCTTCAACGAGACGCGGGCCGCCGCCGAGGACGGCCGGCTGGACGAGCTGCTGGTGGCCTGAGCCCCCGGCCGGCAGAACCGGCCGCTGGCAGTGCAAGCCCGCGGCCGGTCCCCCGTGGGCGTGGCTGGCAGCGCTCGCAGACGTAGGTGCCCCGCCCGCCGACGATCATCTTCACGATCGTCGTGCCGCAGCGCGGGCAGGGCAGGCCCTCGCGGCGGTGCACAAGGAAGCGATCCTGAAAGGAGCCGCGCACGCCATCGACGTGGCGGAAGTCGTCGATCGTCGCCCCGCGCGCGTCGATCCCTTCGCCCAGCGCCTCGATCACGCCCTCGCGCAGGCGCGCGCATTGGGCAGACGAGAGCCGGCCCGCGGGGCGCAGGGGATGGATGCCGGCGCGAAAGAGGGCCTCGTCGGCATAGATGTTGCCGACGCCCGCGATGCGGCGCTGGTCGAGCAGAAAGGCCTTCACCGGCGTGGCCCGCCCGCGCGCGAGCGCACGCAGATGCTCGGTTGTGAAGCGCTCGTCCAACGGCTCCAGACCCAGCCGAGCGGCGAAGAAGTGCTCCATCGCCTCCTCCCCCAGCAGCAGCTCGCCAGTGCCAAAGCGGCGAGGATCGACGATCACCAGGCGCCGGCGCCGTGGGACGCGCGACCGGGTGGAAGGGGTTTGCAGACGAGCTCCCGGCTCCGGGACTCTACGCGGTGCGCCTGGCTCTGCTGTTTTGCTCAGCGCGCCCAGCTCCAGGCGCACGCGCACATGCGCAGGCTCCGGCTTGGGTTCGCATAGAACCGCGCCAGTCATGCGCAGGTGCTGCGCGAGGAACACCTCATCGGTGAGGCGCCACAGCAGATACTTGCCCCGCCGGTCGAGACGCTCCACGCGCCTCCCCACGAGCGCCTCAGCCAGCTCCTCGGGCGCGAGCGGACGCGACCAGCGCGGGTCGAGGATCTCCACGCGCAACAGGCGCCGGCCCTCGACGAGCGGGGCGAGCTGGCGGCGGATGGTCTCGACCTCGGGTAGCTCGGGCACCACCCCAGCTTATGCGTGGCGAACAGAGAACGTAGCGGTTACGCGCCGGGTTACCTCAACGCTGCGCGCGCGGGTGAGCGTCGAAGTAGACGCCCTTCAGACGCTCCGAGGAGAGGTGGGTGTAGATCTGCGTGGTGGCGAGATCGGCGTGGCCGAGCATGTCCTGCACCGAGCGCAAATCGCAGCCGCCGGCGAGCAGATGCGTGGCGAAGGTGTGACGCAGCGTGTGCGGACTCATGCGCTCCGAGAGCCCAGCGGAGCGGGCGCGGGCCTGCACGATCTTGTAGAGGCCCTGGCGCGTGAGCGGCCGGCCGCGGTGGTTGAGAAAGAGTGCGTGCGTCTCCTGCCCAGCGGAGCGCGAGGACCGGGGTTGGCCGGGCTCGGGCCCCGTGCCGCCCGCCCGCGACGAGTTGGCCACGGCGGCGGCCAACACGGGGCGCCCGCGCTCACACCACGCGTGCAACGCACCCACGGCTGCGCTGCCGACGGGCACGACCCGCTCCTTGGAGCCCTTCCCGCGCGCGCGCAGCATCCCCTCCTCGAGATCCACGTCGCCGAGCTCCAGTGCGATCGTCTCCGAGGCGCGCAGCCCGCACGCATACATCACCTCCAGCAGCGCGCGGTCGCGCAGCGCGAGCGGCTCCATCCCCGCGGGCTGGCGCAGCAGCAGCGACACCTCCTCGCGTGTGAGCACCAGCGGCAGCTTCTGCAGGCGGGGCGGTCCGCGCAGCTCGGCCGTCGGGTCGTGCTCGAGCAGACCCTCACGGCGCAGATGCCGGTAGAAGGAGCGCAGGCAGGCGGCCTTGCGCTGCAGCGTGGCGGGCGCCACCGCCGGGCGCTCCCGGCTGCCATCGGCGAGCTCGGAGAGAAACGCCGCGAGGTCGCGATGACCAACCTCGAGCGGGCTCACCCCACCGCGGCGCAGAAACTCGCCGAACTGCACCAGATCGATGCGGTAGGCCTCCAGCGTGTTGCGCGAGAGCCCCCGCTCCAGCTCCAAATAGGCGAGGAAGTCGAGCGCGAGGCTCTCGATGCTCGCGCGGGGGGCGGTGATGCTCACGGTCTGGGCATTTCGCCCTCTGTCGAGCTACTCCTGCGTAATAGCTGCAACTGCCGCCGGAAGAGCCAGCGCGATCTCCAACATCGCCTCCAGCGCCGCGGCGCTCACCCGCTCGCCGGGCTCGTGGTTGCGCTCGGTACCGTTGGCGAGGTTGACGACGGTCATGCCGGCGGCGATCAGCGCGTTGGCATCGGAGGCGCCGCCGCTCGCGATCCTCACCGGCTCATGCCCACAGGTCCGCAGCGCGCGCTCGGCGGCGCGCACCGCCGGGGCGGAGGGGGGGGTGCGATAGCCGGTGAAGGTGCGCTCCACGGTGACATCCACGTCGCATTCGCACTCGGGGAGATTGGCGGCCTCGTGCACGCAGTCCAGCAGCTCCGCGAGGATCTCCTCGGCGCGCTCCTCGCGCTGGGCGCGCACCTCGGCGAGGATCGAGCAGCGCTCGGGCACCACATTGATCGCCGAGCCGCCCGAGATCGTGCCAACGTTGGCCGTCGTGTGCGCGTCGATCCGCCCGAGGCGCATGTCGGCGACCGCGCGCGCGGCGGCGAGGATCGCGCTGCGGCCCTCCTCCGGCCGCACGCCGGCGTGGGCGGCGGCGCCGCGGAAGGTCGCCTGCAGGCGGTGGTGGGTCGGCGCGGAGAGCACCACCTCCCCGATCGGGGAGGCGTGGTCGAAGACGTAGCCGAAGCTGCTGCGCAGACGCGTGCGGTCGAGCGCGCGGGCGCCTGCGAGCATGCGCTCCTCGCCGACGGTGAACAGCAGCTCGATGTCGATCGGAGCGGCGGCAGGCAGATGGGCGCCGCTCCCTTGGACTCCGGGCAATTGGGTGCCGGCCCGATCGCGGTGCAGACGGCGGGCCAGCGCGAGCAACACGGCGACCGCAGCCTTGTTGTCTGCGCCGAGGATCCCATCGTTGGCGTTTTCCCAGAAGCCATCCCGCACCACCGGCTCGACGGCGGCCTGTAGCGGCACGGTGTCCATGTGCGCACACAGCAGCATGCACTGCCGCTCGTCCGTGGGATCTCGTATGGAGGGCGAGGCATCGATCCGCGCGAGCAGGTTGCCGCAGTCCGAGCCAGCCTGCGCCGCGGCGCCGTCTTCGTGCACCTCGATCCCGAGCGCCCGCAGCTCCGTGGCGATCCGTTCGGCGCACGCGCGCTCGCGGCCCGACGGGCTCTCGATTCGGCAGAGCTCGGCAAAGATGTCATGCAGGTAGCGGCGCTCCAGCTCGTCGGGTCGGGCGGGCGGGAGACGATCCACGGACGCGCCCGCCTGCCCACCGGGCTGGTCGCCCTCGAGCGCTGGGCTCACCGGTTCTCGGCGAGTTGCCGTCCTGCCGGCGATCGGTCGTCCGCTGCGGGCTCACCGCCAACCTGCTCATCCCGCTCGCCCGCATGCAGGAGCGCGGCCGCCACGAACTCGCGGAACAGCGGCGCGGGACGCTCGGGGCGGGACTTGAACTCGGGGTGGAACTGCGAGGCGACGAAGAAGGGGTGCTCGGGCAGCTCGATCGTCTCGACCAGGCGCTCGTCGGGCGAGGTGCCGCAGATGCCGAGACCGGCGTTCTGCAGCTGACGGCGCAGCAGGTTGTTGACCTCGTAGCGGTGGCGGTGGCGCTCATACACGACCGCCTCGCCGTAGATCGCCCGGGCGCGGGAGCCCTCGTGCAGCTTGATCGGGTCGGCTCCAAGGCGCATCGTGCCGCCGAGATCTGCGATCTCCTTCTGCTCGGGCAGCAGGTCGATCACCGGGAAGGGAGTCTCGAGGTCGAACTCGGTCGAATTGGCGCCCTCCATGCCGGCCACGTGGCGCGCGAACTCGGCGACGGCCACCTGCATCCCGAGGCAGATCCCCAGATAGGGTACGCGCTGCTCGCGCGCGATCTGGGCGGCGGCGATCTTGCCCTCGATCCCGCGCCCACCGAAGCCGCCCGGGATCAGGATGCCATCGACCGCGCTCAACAGCTCGCGGGCGCGCTCGCGATCCTCGCGGCTGTGGGCGCCAGCGCCCTCCAGCCGTTCGGAGTCCACCCACTCGATCCGCACGCTCGCGTCCTGCAGCGCGGCGGCGTGGCGCAGCGCCTCGGAGACCGACAGGTAGGCGTCCTCCAGCTGCACATACTTGCCGACGATCGCGATCCGCACGGTGTTGCTGGCCCGCCCGACGATGCCCGCGCCTGCCCGCTCGCCCACGCCCTCGCCGGCTCGCTCACCCGTTTCCCCGCCGACCCGCTCGGCGAGCTCGGCCCGTTCGCCGGCCCGCTCCGCCCGTTCGATCGACTCCGTCCAACTGGCGAGATCGGGCTCAAGGGCCTCCACGCCGAAGTGCTCGAGGATGAAGTCGTCCACGCCCTGTTCGCGGAAGGTGAGCGGCACCTTGTAGATGTTGTCCACGTCGCACGCCGACACGATCGCGCTCACAGGGAGGCTGGCGAACAGCGCGATCTTCTTGCGGATCTCCTGCGAGAGCGAGCCCTCCGAGCGGCACATCAGCATGTCGGGGGCGATCCCGATGCCGCGCAGCTCGTTCACGGAGTGTTGCGTGGGCTTCGTCTTCAGCTCGCCGGCGTGGCCGATGAACGGGACCAGAGTCAGGTGGATGAACATGCAGCGCCGCCGCCCCACGTCGACGGGAAACTGGCGGATCGCCTCCAGAAACGGCAGCGACTCGATGTCCCCGACGGTGCCGCCCACCTCGGTGATCACGAAGTCCACGTCGCTCGACTGCGCGATCAGCGCGATGCGCTGCTTGATCTCATCGGTGATGTGAGGCACCACCTGGACGGTGCCCCCGAGGTAGTCCCCGCGGCGCTCGCGGCGGATCACAGTGTCGTAGATCCCGCCCGCGGTGACGTTGGAGGCGCGCGAGGTGTTGGCGTCGGTGAAGCGCTCGTAGTGGCCGAGGTCGAGATCGGTCTCGGCGCCATCCTCGGTGACGAACACCTCCCCGTGCTGGTAGGGCGACATCGTGCCCGGATCGACGTTGATGTAGGGGTCGAACTTCTGCAGCCCCACCGTGAGGCCGCGCGCGACCAGCAGCCGCCCGATCGACGCCGCGGCGATGCCCTTCCCGAGCGAGGAGACCACGCCACCGGTGATGAAGATGAACCGGGTCTTGGCCGGGGGGTCGGCGTGGCGGTCTGGCGCGGAGCGGCTCATGTCCTGTTTTGAGAGTCTAGCCCCCGGCCCCACGGAACTCTCGCGGGGCGCCTCAAGCCGCCTTGCGCAGCTCGCGCGCGTGGCGGCGCGCCGAGGGGTCGCGCTCGGGGGCCCCCAGCATCCTGACCAGCTCGCTGAGCACCTCGCGCTCGCCGAGGCGCTCCACCCGGGTGCTGGTGCTGCCGGCGGTGGCGTCCTTGACGACCGTGAAGTGGCGCGCCGCGAGCGAGGCGATCTGGGGCAGGTGGGTGATGCACACCACCTGGCGGCTGCCCGCCAGCTCACGCAGGCGCTCGCCCACCGCGCGAGCTGTGTGGCCGCCGATACCGGCATCCACCTCGTCGAACACCAGCGTCGCCTCCGAGCCGCTGTTGGCGATCGTCATCAGCGCCAGCATCACCCGCGAAAGCTCCCCGCCGCTTGCGATCTCACGCAGCGGGGCGGCGGGGACGCCTGGGTTGGGGGCGATCATCAGCTCGACGCTGTCGCCGCCGGCCGGTCCGGGCTCGCGCGGGGATAGCTCCACCGCGAAGGCCGCGTCGGGCATCGCCAGCGCGGCGAGCTGCTCGCGCACTGCCTCCGCCAGGCGCGGCGCGGCGGCCTCACGCGAGGTGCGCAGCCCCACCACGCTCCTCTCCAGCGCGGTCTGCGCGGCCTCCAGGTGCCCTCCCACCTCTTCCATTGCCACCGCCGCCCCCGTCAGCTGCTCGCGCCGCTCGCGGGCGCGCTCGGCGTGCTCCAGCACCGCCGCCACAGTCGGACCGTGCTTGCGCAGTAGGCGCTCCAACGCGGCGAGACGCTCTTCGACGGCCTGCAGCCCACCTGCAGCGTGGTCGCCGTTCTCGCCCGCGCTCACCGCCTCCCCCTCCAGCCGCTCGCCGTAGTCGCGCAGCTCGCCGGCGAGATCCCCCGTCTCGATTGCCAGCGCGTTGGCGCGCTCGGCCAGCGCGTCGAGCGCGGGATCCACGCCCGCGAGCGGATCGAGGCGCCCGGCTGCCTCCGCCGCCAGTGCCATCGCCCCGGGCGCATCGGAGCCGCCGTCGTAGCCCTGCCCACCGGCGAGCGCTTCGGCCGCGGCGGACGCGGCCGCGAGTAGCGCGTCGAGGCGGCGCAGCCGCTCGCGCCCGGCGCGCAGCCCGTCGAGCTCGCCCTCCTGCGGCGCCACCGCATCGATCTCGGCGAGCTCGTGCTCGAGTAGGTCTAGCTCTCGCTCGCGCGCACCATCGAGCTCACGCAGGGTCTCCAGCCGATCGCTCAGCTCCCGCACCTCGCGATAGGCGGCCGCGCAGGCGGCGCGGCGTGCGGTCTGCTCGGGTCCGGTGAAGCCGTCGAGGATCTCCAGCTGCGCGGCGGCCAGCGTCAGCTTGCGATGCTCGTGCTGGCCGTAGAAGGAGAGCAGCGCCTCACCGATCGTGCGCAGGTCGGCCACGGCGATGGTGCGGCCGTTCAGGTACGCGCGGGTGCGCCCGTCGGCCCCAACGCGCCGCCCGAGCACGACCTCCTCGGCGTCCTGTGCCAGCAGCTCTCCGTGCTCGCCCTCGCGCAGCTCCTTCAGCTGCTCCGGTGAGGGTGCGAACGCGCCCTCGACATACGCCTCGCTCGCGCCGGGACGCACGATGCCTGCCCGCGCGCGCCCGCCGAGCAGCAGATCGAGCGCGTGCGCCAGCACGGTCTTGCCGGCGCCGGTCTCGCCCGTGAGCACGTTCAGCCCCGGCGCCAGCTCCAGCTCGGCTTGCTCGATCAGCAGCAGATTCTCCACGCGCAGTTCCTGTAGCACGCATGCAGGTGTATCAGTGGGCACCGACGGATTGGTGGCGCGGCGCCGGGCGCCCCGCGTGAGACCGGCACATAGACTTGCGTTCATTGACTACCACGTGGTTGCCCTCACCCACCGCACACGGCATGGTTGCCCGCGAGATCGATGACACCGAGCGCCCCCTGCGGGGGTCGATCGAATACCTCTCGCACGATGCTCTGCGCGAGCGTTTGGAAGAGGAGGCCAACCGCGCCGCCCGCCACGGCACCGCGCTCAGCTGCCTGCTGCTCGACATCGAGGATCCGCCCGCGCTGCGACGCGCCCACGGCGAGGAGCTCGTCGAGCGGGTGCTCGCGTATGTGGAGCTCGCGCTGCGCCGCGAGCTCCGCCGCTTCGACCGCGTTGGGCGCCCGTCGGAAAGCGAGTTGCTCATCGTCCTCCCCGGCGCCGACGCTCTGCGCGGGGAGGTCGTCGCGCGACGGATGCTCATGCGTCTGCGCTCGATCAAGCTGGAATCTTCGGGTCATCGCCGCTCGCTGCGGGTCGCGGTCGGGCTCGCGCCGTGGCGGGCTGGGATGAGCGCGGGCGCACTGCTCGACGAGGCGCGCTTGGCAGCTCGGCTACAGCGCTCCGACAACGGCTTCGCGCACATCGCCGACGGATAGGGCTCGGGTCTGGTGGTCCGTCGACGCCGTCGCCCACGGCCGGTTCGTCGAGGCCGCCCGCCGTCCGTGGGCGGGTCGCACCCGACGTCGCGGTAGCGGATACGACCCCCCCAGCGGATAGGTTTTCCGGATGCTCTCCGGCTCCGAGCTGTGGCTTCTGCGCCTGATGGCCGATCGTGGCCTCGCGCTGCTCGACGCCACCACGCTGTTGATGGTGATCGAGGAGCGCGCCGAGCTGCGCGTCGCCGCCGCCGCCGGCACCGGCACGCCACGACTGCGAGTGGTGCCCGTGCAGGGCTCGGCGCTTGGCGCCCTCTATCTCGCCGGGCAGCCGGTGGCGCTCGACCGCCCGCGCGGGCAGGAGGCGGCGTGGCTGCACGAACTTGGCTTGGAGGCGCGCGCCGCCCTGGCCGAGCCGCTCAGTATGGACAGCCACGGCGGCGGCCTCGTGATCGCGCTGCGCACGGGCGGCGGCTTTCGCGGCGCCGACCGCGAGGCGCTGGCCGCGTTCGCCGCGAGCGTGGCGCAGCGTCTGGCCGCCGAGCGCTCGGTCGAGATCGAGCGTCTGCGCTTCGGCATGGAGGCGCGCGAGCGCGAGCGCACCCGCTGGGCGCGCGAGATCCACGACGAGACCGTGCAGGGGCTCGGCGCGCTGCGCCTGAAATTGGCCGACGCGCGCGACCGCCACGACGAGGCGGCCCTCAGCGAGGCCGTCGACGGGGTGCTCGAGGGTCTCGGCGTGGAGATCGACGGGCTGCGCCACCTGATCACCGAGCTGCGCCCCGCGGCGCTCGACGACCTCGGCCTGGTGCCCGCGCTCGAAGCGCTCGCCCGCCGCGCGCACGCGATCGATGGCTTGGAGGTGCGCACGGAGATTGCGCTCGACCCCGCCGGTGAGCGGCTCGACGCGGAGCTCGAGAGCACCGTCTACCGCGTCGTGCAGGAGGCGCTCACCAACGTCTCCCGCCACGCCCAAGCGTCGCGGGCGGTAGTCAGCATCGCGCTGAACGGCGGCGGCTCCACGGTGCGGGTGTCGATCGCCGACGACGGCCGCGGCCTGCCGGCGGGCGGCGCCGGCCTCGGTCCGCGCGGCGATGGCCTGGAGGGCGGCTTCGGCATGTCCGGGATGCGCGAGCGCGCCGAGCTGGTCGGAGGCGAGCTCGAACTAGGGGCGGGCGGGTGCGGCGATAGCGGCCAGGGCACCACTGTGCGGCTCACGGTGCCGCTCGCTGGCCGCCCGGCGGCGGTGTAACCCACACAAACGCGCTAGTCCACGAGGCCCAACCGCCGCGCGTACGCGGTGAGCTCTGCGCGTGAGGAGAAGCCCAGCTTCTCGATCGCGCGAGCGCGATAGGTCTTGACTGTGCGCTCGGCCACGTGCAGCTGCTCGGCGATCTGAGGGTTGGTGTGCCCCAGCGCGATCAGCCTGATCACCTCGCGCTCGCGCTCGGAGAGCGCCGCCCCCTCCTGCTGGCTCTCGCCGCCAGTCGCCATCAACGCACCCAGCCGCGGGTGCAGGTAGTTGCCGCCGGCCACCGCGAGGCGGAAGGCCTGCAGCAGCTCGGCGGGCTCCGCCTCCTTGAGCACATAGCTGCGCGCCCCCGCCCGCAGCGCCTGGCGCGCGTACTCGGGGTCCTCGCGCATCGTCAGGATCGCCACGGCCAGCGGCGGATGGGCGACGAAGCACTGCGGCAGCGCCGCCAGGCTCGAGCCGCCCGGCATCGTCAGATCGAGCGTCAGCAGGTCGGGTTTGTGGGCGCGCACTTCGCGGATCGTGGCCGGCACGTCCCCGGCCTCCGCGACCACGACGAACTCCTGAGCCTCGCGCTCCAGCACTGTGCGGATCCCGTCGCGCACGACGGCATGGTCGTCGGCGATGATCACCTCGATCGGGCGATCCACGCCGGGCGTACCCTCTTGCATCCGCACACCGTAGCGTCCGGCGAGGCGGCAAAGGGCTGTGCCCGAGCGCCCCGCAACGCGCCCGAGCGCCCTGCCCAAGCGCTCCGCGACCCAGCCCCCGGGCCCGCCCGAACGCTTGGCGACCCATCCCACGGCTTTGAGTCTGCACCTCCGGGACGACACCGATCGGCACCTTTGAGACGACACGATCGGCACCATCCGGACGGCAGACAAACGCCCGCGCAGGCCGCATCATGTCTTGTGCAGTGACCTATCCAAACGGCACCCACCAATCCGGACTGGCAGCAAGCGATGGGCAGGGCGCCGTACGCACACCGAGAGGTAAGACGATGCGCAACACCACCACACTACAGGCGAAATTGGGTGAGCGGCGATGACCGTGTTAGGCGTTGCCCTCGTATGGCTGGCGATCGCGGCAGTGGCGTTCGTGGCACTCTCGGCGCTCGCGCGCCTCTCGGCCAGCCGCAACATCGACGCCGAGCTGGGGATCGTCGGCGAGGCCGAGCTGATCGACAGCAGCTACATGACCACCTGAGCCAAGTGATGAGATGAGCCCCGCCACCCTCAGCGCCAAAAAGCACTCGCGCATCCTGGTTGCCGGAGCCGACCCCGCGCAGCGCGCGGCGGTGTTGCACGACCTCAGCCAGTCGCTGCCCGAGGGCGCCCAGCTTGGCGAGGCGGGCGCGGTCTCGGAGGTTCTGGAGCGCGCCCCCGCCAGCAGCGTCGTGATGCTCGCGGGCGACCTCGGCGAGGTGTCCGCCGAATCGTTGATGCACATGCTCGGCAGCCGCCACCCCAGCCTCCCCGTCGTTGCTCTCGGGCTCCAAGCGCCCAACGCCAGCCGCCAGGCCACGCTCGGCTGGTGAGCCCCGGCACGGGGCGGTGCACGAAATCCACCATCTCGTCCAGGCGAATCTCTCACCTCCGGCGCAGCCGCTAGCGTGGCGGCGTGTCGATCCTGCCAACCTCTCCGCGGCTGCGGCGGATCCTGGCCGCCTACACCGTCAACAAGCTCGGCACCTGGTTTGGCACGGTCGCGCTGTCGCTGGCGATCTACGACCACACCCACAACGCCGCAGCAGTCACGGCGCTGTTCGTCGCGCGCTACCTGCCGGCGCTGGCGGTGCCGGCGCTGGTGGCCCGCGTGGAGGCCTCCACCCGCAGACGCACGCTCGGCGCGCTGTACGCGTTCGAGGCGCTCTGTGCCGCGCTTTTGGCGGCGATGGTATGGCACTTCCTGCTACCCGCGATCCTCGTGCTGGTCGCACTCGACGGGGCGGTCGAACTGACCGCGAGCTCGCTCCTGCGCGCCCAGGCGGCACGCGCCGGCGCAGAGCAGGGCGCCGAGCGGGGCATCTACAACGCCAACGCGGCGCTCAACGTGGGGCTGTCGGTCTCGGTCGTACTCGGGCCGACGCTCGGGGCACTCGCCGTGCGGTCCTTCGGTGGCCCGGTCGCGCTGCTGATCGACGCCGGCTCGTTCCTCGTCTGCGGGGCGCTGGTGGTGGACCTCTACGTGTATGTCGAGGAACGTGCCGGCGCCTCGGTGCGCGCGCGGCTGGCCTCGGCGTGGGAGCACGTGCGGGAGGCGCCCGCGCTGCGCGCCGTGCTGCTCACCCAGGCCGCAGCGCTGGTCTTCTTCGAGACCGCCGCGCCGGTGGAGGTGTTCTACGCCAAGGGCACCCTGCGCGCCGGCGATGTCGGCTACGGCGCGCTGCTGGCGATCTGGGGCGTGGGACAGCTCGGCGGCAGCCTCCTCTTCGCGCGCGGCGCGCGGCGCTCGCTGGGAGCGATGCTGACGCTCGGCACGCTCGCCGTGGGGCTCGCCTACCTCGGCTTCGCTGCGGCGCCCACCCTGGCGCTCGCGGCGCTCGCCGCGCTGCTCGGCGGCGCCGGCAACGGCGTGCAATGGGCCTCGCTGCTCGGCACCGTGCAGCTGCTCACGCCCGAGCGGCTGCGCGGGCGGCTGATGGGCGGGGTCGAATCGATCGGCGCCCTCTGCCCCCTGATCGGGCTGCCGCTCGCCGGGCTGGTGATGGCGCTGAGCTCGCCCCGAGCCACGTTCCTCGTGTTCGGCTCGATCATCGCCGCCACCACGCTCGGATTCGCGCGGCTGTGGGCCACCGGTATGATCCGCGCGGCCGGCCCCACCGCGAGCCCGCCGCCCGAGGAGGTGGCCCTCACCGCCGAGGCCATCGATTCGGCCTCCGGGCAACTGGTTCGGACGACATACTCGGGATCTCGCGGGGTATGACGGACTGTCGTTAAGTGCTACCCGCTATCGGCCGTTAAGGACGACAAGGACCGACAGATGCCCGCATCCAAGATAACCACACGGCTTTTCTGGCTGGCGGAGGCGATTCTGCTCGTGAGCGCGATTGCGACCGCAGTGCTGACCTCGCGCGCGGAAGATTGGCAGCCGCTCCAACTGGTGGTGCTGCTGATGGCTCTCGCTCTGGGAGGGCAGCGGTTGAGCATCAACCTCCGGGGCCAGGAGATCACGGCCGCTTTCATTGCGCTGGTGCTCGCCATGACGCTGCTGGGCCCTGCGCCGGCCGCGCTCTTTGGTATCTCAGCGATGGTTCTGACCTCAGCGAGCCGCAGGCTTCCGCCTGCGGCATGGCTGAATAACCTTGCTACTTTCGCGGCCTTCCCTGTGGTTGGCGGCCTGCTGACTCGTGCACTGGCAGGCAACGTCCACCACGACGTTCATCACTTCACGCAGGGCCTCACCTTCGCACTGGTGGTTGTCGCCGTGTTCATTGTGACCGACGGCATGAACTTCCTGCTGATCGCTCTGGACAACTGGATCCTCGAAGGCCGTCGCCTCTCAAATCAGGTGCGCGATGTCCTCGTACCAATTCTCCCCGGACAAATTGCAGCCGCTGCACTCGCAGCCGCGCTCGCCGTGGCGTATACCAACCTGGGCTTCCCGGTGCTGCTGTGCTCGGTGCTGGTGATCCTGATCTTCCAGTACCTGGCGATGGCGCTGCTGCGCTCCGAGGATCGCGCCGATCAACTGGAGGCGCGCTCGATGCACCTCGCCTCGCTGCAACTCGGGGTACTGACGACGCTGGTCGAGACGCTCGCGCTACGCGACCGCGTAACCGCGCGCCACGCCGCCGCGGTCGCGCGCTACGCACGTTCGCTAGCGCAAGAGGCCGGCTGCAGCGAGGCCGACCAGGACATCGCGCACACGGCAGGGCTACTGCACGACATCGGCAAGTTCGCGTTGCCCGACCGGATCCTCAACGCGGAGATCCTCTCGGACGAGGACTGGGCGCTGATCCGTCGTCACCCGCAGGACGGCGCAACGCTGGTGGGGCGACTCGACGGGTACGGGCCGGTCGCAGACGCGATCCTCTACCACCACGAGCACATCGACGGCAGCGGCTACCCGGCGGGGCTGATCGGCAACGAGATCCCACTGCCCTCGCGGATCCTCGCGATCTGCAGTGCCTACGACACGATGACCTCGCGCGACTCCTACCGCTCGCCGATGACGCCTCAGGACGCGATCGCAGAGCTGCGGCGGATGTCGGGACGCCAGTTCGACGGGGAGCTCGTGAGCAGCTTCGTCGCGATGCTCGAGCGCAACGGCCCCGCCAACCTCGCCGCTGGCGAGGATGCCGACTTCGAGGCAGAGCTCGCCTTCGAGCGCCGCGCCCGCGCTATTGCTCAGCCCACGGCGAGATAGTCCGCAAGGCCCTACGATGTCTGGCCTACACAAACGAGCGCCGCTGAAAAGCGGCGCTCGCAATCAAGCTGACTACTTGGCATAAGCCAAGGACTTCTTATTTGTTGAAACCCATGCTCGTCCTCCTTAGCTCGGGGCCCAGGGCCGCGTGATTGGGGGACTTCACGACCCCCGGTCCCAACCTCTCCAGGACAACCGCAACCTAACTATTGAGTAGGTTTGCGTAGGATAGTACCAGTCAGAGACGAATTGTCCAGCTTTGACCGGATATTCGCGGCTAAGTGCAGTATTTATTGCAGATACAGGACTTTCGAGGCCTACGCGATATTCGATGCCCCCGACGGAGCCCTCTGAGCGGGCAAGGTCGGACCAGCGAGAGCCTTCGCCGGGGAATGGTCAGGCAAACGTCCACAAAGGTGCGCGACGCTCAACTTCCGGCGCGCGGGTGCCGACACACCCGATGGAGAGGCGCCGGAACGACATCCGGGTGCCCTCGCTGTAGCCCACACGGGCCCTTGGCCTTCGAATCGAGAGGACCCTCCGATGCCCTTCGCCCCACCCAACTCCCCGCACAGCGACCGCCAGCTCGTGTTCACCAGCTCGCAGGCCGCGCGCTACCTGGGCGTCTCGCTTGCCACCATCCGCCGCTGGGCGGACGCGGGGCACCTCGACTGCTATCGCACGCCCGGGGGCCAGCGGCGCTTCTCGCGCGAGCAGCTCGACGGCTTCGTGGACTCACTGCAGCGCACCGGCGAGCACGGCGTGCCGGCGACGGTCCGTAGCGCCGCCGCCTGAGTCTGCTCAGCGCGAGCCAGGTTCACGCCCGCCCGGCCCGGACAGCCCGCGTTCAACGACCCCGGGCCGATGTGCGCCTGCGGGACGTCCCTCAGCGCGCCAGCCGGCCGAACTTCTCGCGCAGGCGGCGGTAAAAGGAGGAGCCGGGGAGCTGCGCGATCGTGCCCACGCCATCGGCGAAGCGCGCACGGATGTGCTCGTCGGGGCCCAGCTCGCAGACGGGGCGTCCATCGACCGAGACGTCCAGCGCCTCGCGCGAGCGGTTGTGGATCGTGATCGGATCGGTCGGCGCCACCACCAGTGCGCGGGCGGTTAGCGAGTGGGGCGCGATGAACGACACCACAAATCCCTTTACCCCCCACGCCATCACCGGTCCGGCGTTGGCGAGGTTGTAGCCGGTGGACCCGGCGGGCGTGGCGAGCACCAGCCCGTCGCAGCGCACCGAGCCCACCTCCTCACCGTCGAGTGCGTACGCCAGCTCCGCCACACGCTCGCCGACGCGGCGGTGGATCGCCACGTCGTTGATCGCCGTCTCCTCGCCGCACGGCGTCTCGAGCACGATCCCGGGAAGGCGCAGCAGCTCGAAGCGGCCACTGAGCGCGCGGTCGACGCCATCCTCGATCTCCTCAGGCTCGACGGTCGCCAGAAAGCCGATCTCGCCGAAGTTGATCGCGAACACCGGCACGGAGCTGCCCGCGTACAGCTGCAACGCGCGCAGGATCGTGCCGTCGCCGCCGAGCACGATGCAGAGCTGCTCGGCGCCAGCGCCGATCTCGGCGTCCACCTCGACTCCCGGTTCGGTGCGCAGGCCGTGCTTGACGGTCTCCTCGGCGTCGAAACGCAGCGTCGCACCGTTTGCGCGCGCCCGCTCAACCAGCGCGCCCAGAGCCGCGTGGGTGTCCTCGACCCGCCGGTGGGTGAGCACGGCGACGTTGAGAGCATCCCCGCCGCCGCGATCAGGGGTTTTTTGACGGACGCCCTCCGGGCGTGGGCTGGTGGGCGACTGGTCGGCCACGCTCACGGCTCCTCCCCGCACGCCATGCGCTCGATCTCCTCGGCACTCTGCGCGCCGCCCGCGCGCCACGGCTCGACCAGCCAGATGAAGGTCTCGCGATTGCCCTTGGGGCCGGGCAGGCCAGAGGAGCGGAAGCCGAGGACGGCCGGCGGGTCCAAAACCCCGGCAGCCGATGGCACCGAGGAGCCGGCCAAATTGGCAAGGTGTAGGTCTGTGCCGGAGCCGATTGGCCGACGCTCATTACCGGCGACCGCGAGCCCGACGGCGACGAGCGCGGCACGGCGCACCGCGGCGTCGCGCACGACGCCCCCTTTGCCGACGCGCTCGCGCGACGTCTCGAATTGGGGCTTGATCAGCGCCAGCACATCGTAGGGGGCGGCCAGGCAGCCGAGCACGGCGGGCAGCACCTTGGTGAGAGAGATGAACGAGACGTCCACCACCGCGAGATTGGGCACGACGGGAAGCATCGCAGGCTCCAGCGCGCGGGCATTTGTGCGCTCCAGCACGTGAACCCGCGGATCGGTGCGCAAGCGGTGGTGGAACTCTCCATAACCAACGTCCACAGCGGCTACCGCGGCGGCGCCATGCTGCAGCAGGCAGTCCGTGAAGCCCCCCGTCGAGGCCCCCACATCGAGCGCCACCCGGCCCGACACCGCGATCTCGGTGCGCGCGAGCGCGTTCTCCAGCTTGATTCCGCCGCGCGACACATACCGCGGGCGCTCGGCGACGCTCAGCTGCACGTCGGCCGCCACCATCTCCCCCGGCTTCTCCGCGCGCCTGCCGCCCGTCCCCACCCGCACCTCCCCCGCCATCACCGACGCCGCGGCACGGCTGCGCGACTCGAACAGCCCGCGCTCTGCCAGGAGGGTGTCCAGCCGTTGCTTGCTCATCGCCCGAACGGTAGCCGCTCCGCCCCATGGCGCGGCCAATGCGAAGCTCACCGCCCGCCCTCCTGTGGCGAGAGCCGGCCAATTCTGAGGCGCATTGGTGACGACATCTCGTTCGGGAAGCGGTTAAATGAAACGGCCCGCCTGGGAAGCGGGCCGTTTCGAGGGAGGAGGGATGCTGCTGTACTTCGGGTCTAAAAGCATGATGCCCGTTGCAAGCAGCGTTGTGTGTGAGAGTGCGCACACATGTTCGATCTTTGCTTAAGCAACATAACGCACGTATGTTCGTGGCGGCGCTCGGGCTGGGGGCTTTGGAACCCGCCGACTCTTGGCCTACGCCTCCACCGCCGCGGAGTCGCGGTCGAGGATCGCGGCCGCCACGCGCTCGGCGATCTTGGCGCCCGTGAAGCCGACCTCCTCGTGCAGCAGCGCCGGCTTGCCGTGAGTCACGTAGCGGTCGGGCAGGCCCACGCGGAGGATCCTCGGGGTTAGCCCCATCTCGCTGAGGGTCTCCCACACCGCGCTGCCGAAACCTCCCGCGAGCACGCCCTCCTCGATCGTCACCAGCAGGTCGTGCTCGGCCGCCAGCTGCGCCATCAGGCCCGCGTCGATCGGCTTGGCGAAGCGCGCGTCGGCGACCGTCACGCCGATACCGCGCCCCTCCAGCAGGGTCGCCGCCTCCAGCGCCTTGCCGACGCCGCTGCCGTAGCCGATCAGCGCCACGCGGCGCCCGGAGCGGGCGAGGGGTGTAGTGGTCGAGGGGATGCTCTCACCCTCTGTCGCATGCTCTGCCTCCCCGCGCTCATTGGCAACGAGCTCGCCGGACCCACCGTCGGCCGCCGAGCTCCCGCCACCCGCCTCGCGGAGGATCTCACCGGTGCCGATCGCGATCGCGCGCGGCTCGCCGGGCAGCGGCACCCCTGTGCCCTCCCCGCGCGGGTAGCGCAGCGCGATCGGCCCGTCGTCGTAGAGCAGCGCGGTGCGCAGCATGTGCACCAGCATCGCCTCGTCGCGCGGTGCCATCAGCACGATGTTGGGCAGGCAGCGCAGGTAGGCGATGTCGAACACGCCGTGGTGGGTGGGGCCGTCGTCGCCCACGAGGCCCGCGCGGTCCATCGCGAACACCACGTTCAGTCTCTGCAAGCACACGTCGTGCACGATCTGGTCGTAGGCGCGCTGCAGGAACGTGGAGTAGATCGCCGCCACCGGCTTGACTCCCTCAAGCGCCAGGCCGGCGGCGAACAGGATCGCCTGCTGCTCGGCGATCCCCACGTCGAAGTAGCGCTCCGGGAGCGCCTTTTGCAGGATGTTGAGGCCGGTGCCCGAGTTCATCGCCGCGGTGATCCCCACCACGCGGTGGTCGCGCTCGCACTCCCTCACCAAGGCTTCGCCAAAGACCTGGGTGTATTGCGGCTTCGCCACTGCGCGCGCCGCGCCGGGCTGGTTCGCCAAAGCCGGGCTCGTGCTCGCGGTCTGCGAAGCCGCCGGCGGGGGTGTCGGCGAGCCGTTGAGAATCGACTTCGGCTTCGCCGCATGCCACTTCTCCATGCCCTCGAGGCCGCCGTCCTCGGCCGGCGCGAAGCCCTTGCCCTTGACCGTGGCGATGTGTACCACCACCGGGCGTCCGGCGGCCAGCGCCTCGCGCAGCGCCTCGCGCAGCGCGCGCACGTCGTGGCCGTCGATCACGCCCATGTAGGCCCAGTCGAGCTCCTCCCACCACAGGCCGGGGGCCCAGAAGGCCTTCAGCGACTCCTTCAGCTGGGGGCCCAGCTTCTCGAAGGCGGCGCCCACCGCGCCCGGCAGCCGCGCGAGGCCTCCCTCGACGCCCTCGCGGGCATGCCACAGCTTCGGGTTGAGGCGCACGCGGTTGAAGTAACGCGACAGCGCGCCGACGTTCGGGGAGATCGACATTCCGTTGTCGTTCAGCACCACCACGATCGGCGTACCCATCCCCCCCGCCTGGCCGATCGCCTCGAACGCCACACCACCGGTCATCGCGCCGTCGCCGATCACCGCCACGACCTTGCCGTCGGGATGCGAGCCCCCACCGGCGCTGCCGAGGTGGCGCATACCCTCCTTGATGCCGACGGCGTACCCAACCGAGGTCGAGGCGTGGCCGGCGCCGATGATGTCGTGCGGTGACTCCGCGATCGAGCAGAACGGAGCGAGGCCGCCGTATTGACGGATCGTGTCAAGCCGATCGCGGCGGCCGGTCAGAACCTTGTGCGGGTAGGCCTGGTGACCCACATCCCACAGGATCTTGTCGCGGGGCGAATCCAGCACCGAGTGCAGTGCCACCGCCAGCTCGCAGGTACCGAGGTTGGCGCCGAAGTGCCCTCCGATCTCTCCCACCGTGTCGATGATGTACTCCCGCACCTCCTGCGCCAGGCGCTGCAGCTCCTCCTCGGAGAGGCCGTGGAGATCGTGTGGGCCATCGACCTCTCCCAGCAGCGATCGGCTCGCTCGCCCGCCCTGTCTGTTATTCGATCGCTGGTCGCTCATGAGGTGCGGGTGTAGATGAAGTCGGTGATCCGCTCGAGCTCGCCGGTGTCGCGCGAGTGGGCCGGATCCATGCCTGCCTGCGCAGCCTCCGCCAGCGCCGCCCGGGCCGTGCGGTGGGACTCCGCGGCCAGTGCCTTCGCTTGGTCGATTCCGAACTCGCTCACGTAGGTGCGCTTGCCGTGACGCTCATCGCTTCCTTGGGGCTTGCCGAGCGCATCCTCGGTCCCGGTTACGTCGAGTATGTCATCGACGATCTGGAACAGCACGCCCAGCTCGGCCGCAAAGCGGTTGAACGCCATTGTCGCAGGTCCGTCGACTCCGCCCAATGTCAGCACGCACACCACCGACGCTCCGATCAGCCGGCCGGTCTTCAGCTCGTGCAGGCGCCGCAGCCCGGCGAGCCCCCGCGGCGCCGTGGCTCGTACATCCGCGTACTGGCCCCCCACCATCCCCCCCGCGCCGGTCGCCGCGGCGAGCTCCACCGCCGCCGCCAGCACCCGCTCGGGCGCCGCGCGCTGGTGAGTCAAAAGATGGCGGAAGGCCTCGGCGTACAGCCCATCCCCCGCGAGAATTGCGACGTCCTCGCCGAACGCCACGTGGCAGGTGGGCTGCCCGCGGCGCAGCCCGTCGTCGTCCATCGCCGGCAGGTCGTCGTGGATCAGCGAGTAGGTGTGGATCAGCTCGATCGCCCCCGCCAGCGGGAGCACGTCGTGGCGCTCCAGTCGCAGCGCCTGGGCCGTCGCGAGCGCGAGCACCGGGCGGATCCGCTTGCCCCCCGCCAGCAGCGAGTAGCGCATCGCCTCGTCCAGACCCGCCGTCAGCTCCTCCTCGGAGAAGCGCATCTTCTCCAGATAGCGCTCCACCTCGGCCCGCAGGTGTTCGGGGTAGGAGGCCGCGGGGACCGAGCCGGCCGGCACTAAGGGCCTATCCCGATTGGGGCGTGCGGCTGGGGCGGTCGAGGGTCGAGCGAGGCGCGGACGCAAGGGCGAAGGCGTGGGGGGCCCACGTCGAGCCCGAGGACAAAGCCTCGCGAAGGCAATCGACCGTATCCAGACGTGCGAGCCAAGAGGGATAGGCCCTAAAGCAGCGAGTCCTGGCCGGGGGGCGGCGCGAGCACCTCCGCCCGCGCGCGGCGCTCGAGCTCCACCCCCGCGCGGTTGGCCAGCGCCGCGCACTCATCCACCAGCGTCGCGGCCGCGTCGGTGGAGAGCTCGCCGGAGCGCAGCTGCTCCGCCGCACGTTCCAGGCGCCCGATCAGCTCGTCCAGAGAGTCCGTCGCTTCGTTCATGAGATAGGGGCATTCTCCCGTACTTCTCGCAACACCGCCGCCAGCACCCCGTTGACGAACGCAGGGGCGTCGGCGCCGCAGAAAGTCTTCGCGCTCCGCACCGCCTCCTCGATCGCACCCTCGGGCGGGATCGGCGTCTCACCCGGTGTCGCATCGGGATGCAGGATCTCGATCAGCGCCACTCTGAGGAGGCTGCGCTCCAGCGGCTGGATGCGCCCCACCGACCAGCCGTGCGCGTGGCGATCGATCACCTCGTCGAGCTCCGCTGCGCGGTCGGCGGCGGCGTGTGCCAGCGCACGCGTCATCAGCGATGCTCCCGCGGGGAGCGTGTCGGCCAGCGGCAAGCCGGTGAGGTCGTGCTGATAGAGCGCGAACACCGCTTGCTGGCGCTGCTCGGAGCGGCGCAAGCTAGCCGCCCGCGCCGCGACGCACGTGGTCGAAGCCCAACGCAGACAGCCTGCGCCCGCCGGTCTCTCCCCCGGGAAACGAGGAGCACCCGGCACACATCCCGGCGCCGCCCCCGCGGCTTGGCTCAGGCGCGCGAGACATATTCGCCCGAGCGCGTGTCCACCCGCACCCGCTCCCCCACGTTCACGAACAGGGGCACGCCGATCGTGGCGCCGGTCTCGAGCGTCGCCGGCTTGGTGCCGCCGCCGGAGGCGGTGTCGCCGCGCAGTCCGGGCTCGGTCTCGGCGACCTCCAGGTCGACGGCGCTAGGGAGCTGCACGTCGGAGGGCTGCTCATCGATGAACAGCACGTCGACCTCGCTGGAGGGCTTGATCCAGCGCAGAGCCTCCGCGAAGCTGCTCTCCGGCACCGCCAGCTGCTCGTAGGACTCCGTGTCCATGAAGTGCGCGTCGGTGCCATCGGCGTAAAGGAACTGCATCTTGCGTGCCTCGGTGCGCACCGGGCGGAACTTCTCGCCCGCCCTGAACGTGCGGTCGATCGCCGCGCCGTCGGAGGCCCGGCGCAGCTTCGTGCGCACAAACGCCCCGCCCTTGCCGGGCTTTACGTGCTGGAACTCCACGATCTTGAAGACCGTGCCGTCCACCTCGATGTGATTGCCGTTCTTGAACTGGTTGGTGCTTACCACGGTCACGTAGGGTAGCGGCCGCAACGTTGGGCGGGCCTAACCGACGACCGTCAGCTCCTTCGAGAGACCGGTGAGCACCAGCGGGCCGTTGTCGGTGACCGCGACGAGGTCCTCGATCCGCACGCCGTAGCGGCCGGGGATGTAGATGCCGGGCTCGACCGTCACGATGCTGCCGGCGCGCAGCGACCCCTCACCGGCGGTGCGCGAGAGGCGCGGGGCCTCGTGGACCTCCAGGCCGACGCCGTGGCCGAGGCCGTGGCCGAAGTGCTCGCCGTGGCCGGCCTGCTCGATCACTTCGCGGGCGACGGCGTCGATCTCTTTGCCGTTGGGTCCCGGGCGCACGGCGGCGAGGCCGGCGAGCTGGGCGGCGAGCACGAGCTCGTACACCTCGCGAGCCCCCTCTGGGAGGCGCTCTCCCGTGGCGTAGGTGCGGGTGCAGTCCGAGCAGTAGCCGTCCAGCAGCGCGCCCCAGTCGATCGTCACGAGCGTGTCGCGCGGAGTCGGCACATCCCGGGGCTCGGCATGGGGCAGCGCCCCGTGCGGGCCGGCGGCGACGATCGAGGGGAAGCTCGGGCCCACCGCACCGAGGCGGCGCATCCGCAGCTCCAGGTCGATCGCCACCTCGCGCTCGCTGCGACCGGCGAGGCCCGCTTCGAGCACTTCGCCCAGCGCTGTGTCGGCGAGCTCCGACGCGGCGCGGATGCGTGCCAGCTCCGCGGGCTGCTTGACTTCGCGCAGCTCCTCCACGAGGCCGCCGCAGGGGACGAGCTCCCACCGCTCATCCAGCAGCTCGCGCAGGCGTTCGTGGCGCTTGACGGTCATCGCGCCCTCCTCGAAGCCCAGCCGGCCGCCGCCGGCAAACAGCTCGGCGAGGTTGGTGCGCGGCGGCTCGAGCTCCTCCTCGGCGTCCTCGTCGATGGACCTCTCGTGAGGACTCAGCTCCCCGGCGAGCGCCTCCACCAGGTCGATTTTGTAGATCTGGCGCTCGAACAACTCGGGCACCTGCGCGGCGGACTGGGTTTCGTAGCGGAAGTCGGTGAAGAACAGCCGCGGCCCTTTCTCGGCCGCGGCGATCAGCGCGAGGCCGTTGGTACCGGTGAAGCCGGTTATGTAGCGCAGGTTGACTTGGTTGGTGAGCACCAGCAGATCGGGCTCGGCCTCGTGCTCACGCAACAGCGTCGCCAGCGCACGGGTGCGATCGACCTCGGGGTTGGCGCGCGAGCGCTCGCTCACCGCCACGGCCCACAGCCCCCTGCCAACATCCACACGGTCAAGATCCCCGCACCCCCGTCACACGAGCGCTCCTCACGTCGCGGCCTCATCGAGCGCGGCGCGCAGGCGCTGCAGGGCAATGCGGTAGCCATCGGGTCCCTGACCGATGACCGAGGCGACGCAGAGATCCTCGATCACCGACACCCGCCGCCATGGCTCGCGCTCCTTGACGTTGGAGAGGTGCACCTCCACTGCCGGCAGCGCAGCGATCTCCAGGGCGTCGTGGATCGCCCACGCATAATGCGACCACGCGCCGGGGTTGATCACGATGCCATCGGCATCCTCGCGCAGCAGATGCAGGCGCTCGATCAGCTCGCTCTCGGAGTTGGTCTGGAAGAAGCGGGCGCGCAAACCCAGCTCGGCGGCGAAAGCGTCGATGTGCTGCTCCAGCTCGGAGAGCGTCAGCGTGCCGTACAGCGCGGGGTCGCGATGACCCAGCATGTCGAGGTTGACCCCGTGCATCACCTCGATGCGGTAGGAGGCGTCCGGCATATCGGCAGCCTATCTCCTGCCAAGTGTGCGAGTTTGTGCGTTTTGCAACTGGTACGGCCTCAAAAGCTCAACGGTCGAGCCCGTAGAGCCGTGAAAGCTAGGCAAACAACTCGGCAATGGAGGCTCGCAGGTCCTGCTCGGCCACCTCGCAGCCGACCCGCACGTCGCCGGGGGCGTGCACGAGCACGAACGGGGTGGCGGCGGCTCCAACGCGCTTCTTGTCGTGAGCGACGGCCGCAACGACCGCATCCACGCTCGCGCCCTCCAGCGCGACCGGGAGCCTGCGGGCGCCGAGCAGCTCGCGCACCTGCGCGCGCAACTGCTCCCGGCCGGAGAGGCGAAGCGCCGCGAGCAGGCCGAGCCCGACCGCCTCGCCGTGGCGGTAGCGCCCGTAACCCGTGGCGGTCTCGATCGCGTGGCCGACCGTGTGTCCGAGGTTGAGCACCTGGCGGCGGGCGCCGTCGCGCTCGTCCTCGGCGACGACCGCGAGCTTCAGGCGCGCGCAGGCGAGGATCGTGCGCTCGCCGGGCGGCACTCCGGGCGCTTCGGCGCAGACGCGCTCCCACAGCTCCCCGCCTGCGATCAGCGCCGTCTTCAATACCTCCACCCAGCCGGCGCTCAGCTCCGCGGGGGGCAGCGTGCCCAGTGTGTCGGGGTCGACCAGCACCGCTGCCGGCTGGTGGTAGGCGCCCACGTAGTTCTTCGCCTCGGGCAGGTCCACGCCGGTCTTTCCGCCGTAGGCGGAGTCCACCTGCGCTACCAGCGTGGTCGGGATCTGCACGACCGGTACGCCGCGCTGGTAGGTGGCCGCGCAGAAGCCGGCGAGGTCTCCCACCACCCCGCCGCCGAGCGCCGCGAGGTGGTCGGCGCGGGTCATGCCACCGTGCGCCAGCTCGCGCCACACGCGCTCGGCCGTTGCCAGCGTCTTGGCCGACTCGCCCGGGGGAATCGCGATCGACGCGGCCATCTCCCCCAACTGCTTCACGTACAGCTCACCCACGGTCTCGTCGGTGACGCAGAAGGGCCGCGAGGCCGCGCGATCGAGGGGCCAACAGCCCTCCCGCGCCAGCGCCTGCAACAACCCGCGGCCGACGAGCACCGGGTACTCCGCCGAGGCCGCCGAGGCCCAAAGCAGCCGCGGTCGCTCCGCCGCCCCCCCGCGGGGCAGCGCAGCAAGCATCCGCAACGCCGGCAATGCGCGCACGGCGACGCCAAGACGCTCGGCCGGGAGGATCGCGTCGGCCAACCCCTCGTACAGCCCCCGCCGATCGGCGTACAGTGCGGCGAACGCGTCGGGGTCCCGCGCGAGCGGGCGCTCGGTCGGGCGGGCGGGGTTCACATCCTTCTGAACGCGCTCCCACGCACACGTGGAGTCAATCTCCAGCAGCACGGTCAGGTGCGGCGCGAGCGCCTCGCGCACCCTCGCCGAGAGCACCGCACCACCGCCGAGCGCGATCACGACGCCCGCGCCCGCCTGTGCGAGCAGCTCGCACACCAGCTGCTCCTCGCGCGCGCGGAAGGCCGCCTCGCCGTGGAGCTCGAACTCGCGTGCGATCGAGTGCCCGAGCTGCGCCTCCAGCAGCCGGTCGGTGTCCAGCACCTCTCCCCCGCACGCGCGCGCCACCTCGACGGCAGCGCTGGACTTGCCGGCTCCCATGAAGCCGGTGAACACCAGCGCGCGGCTCAGCGGCGCCAATCGATCCGCTCCTCGTAGGCGCGCACCGCCTCGCGGACGTCGTCGATGTGGTCGCCGCCGAACTTGCGCCGGTAGGCGTCGGCGAGCACGAGCGCGACCATCGCCTCCCCCACCACGCCGGCGGCGGGCACCGTGCAGGAGTCGGTTCGCTCGCGCAGCGCCTCCGCCGGCTGGAGGGTGGCGATGTCGACCGAGCGCAGCGGCTTGGTGAGGGTCGGCAGCGGCTTCATCGCGCCGCGCACGATCAGCGGCTCTCCCGTGCTCATCCCGCCCTCCAGGCCCCCCGCGCGGTTGGTCTCGCGGTAGTAGCCGCGCTCGGGCGAGTGGAAGATCTCGTCGTGCGCCTGCGATCCCGGCACCCCGGCGATCTCGAAGGCCGCGCCGATCGAAACGCCCTTCAGCGCCTGGATCGAGAGGATCGCCATCGCCAGGCGGCCGTCGAGGCGCTCCTCCCAGGAGACGTGCGAGCCGAGACCGGGGGTGAGCCCGAAGGCGATCACCTCGAAGATCCCGCCGAGCGACTCGTTGGCCTTGCGCAGCGCGTCGATCTCGGCCACCATCGCGCGCGTGGCCTGCGGGTCGAGGCAGCGCACCGGCGAGTCGTCCACCGCGGCGAAGTCATCGAGGGTCAGCGCCCCCTCGTGCTCGGGCGCGCGCGCCGAGGCGATCTGCACGACGTGCGAGCGCACCTCCACGCCGAGCGCGCGCAGGAACGCCTTCGCCAGGGCGCCACCCGCGACGCGCGCCGCCGTCTCGCGCGCCGAGGCCCGCTCGAGGATGTTGCGCACATCGCTCTGCTTGTACTTCCAGGTGCCCACCAGGTCGGCGTGGCCGGGGCGCGGCAGGTGCACCTCGGGGACGTCGGCCTGCACCGGCCAGGGATTCATCCGCTCCTCCCAGTTGGCGTAGTCGCGGTTGGCCACCTGCAGCGCGATCGGGCCGCCGAGCGTGCGCCCGTGCCGCACCCCCGCGGTGACGGTCGCCGCGTCGCGCTCGATCTTCATCCGCCCGCCGCGCCCGTGCCCGAGCTGCCGGCGGGCCATGTCGGCATCGATCTCCTCGCCGCGCAGCTGCAGGCCCGCGGGAAGCCCCTCGACGATCGCGGTCAGGCCGGGCCCGTGGGACTCGCCGGCCGTGGTAAGGCGCAGGATCATTGCGGCCCCAGCATATGGCGTTCGTGGCTGGGCACGGAAGCCCAGCCCCCGAGCGGACGGTGCACGCGGCTACACGCGCGGACGCTCTCCCCCACCCACCACTCGCCGGACTGCGCTACCCGTGGTGGTGATGATGGTGACGATGATGATGGTGGTGAACGCTCGCGGCGCTCGCGGTGGCCGATTCCTTGGTGATGCTTAGCACCTTCAGTTCGTACGGCACGCTCTGGCCATCCGGTTCGAGGTAAATCAGTTCCTCGCTCTGCCCCGCTTCGAGGTCGATCGCTTCGCACTGTTCGGCGCTCGGGATGCAGGTCGCCTGACCTTTGAGGATCGCTTCGCGGCTGAGCGCGAACACCGCCCCCTTGCCGTTGCCGCGCGCGCCGGAGAAGATCAACCGCACGTCCTGCGCGGAGGGCAGCTGCTGCAGGCGCGTCAGATTGGGGTAGGGAGTGAGCTGCGAGAGCGCGCCGGCGGTCGTCGACAGCACACCGAACTGCGCGCTCACGACGTACACGGGCGGCTTGGGCGTCGCCTTCTTCGGCGCCGGCTTCACAGGAGTCGAGGGCGTGGTCGACGAACCGCCCGTGCTGGTCGAGCCGGAGCTGCTTTTTTCGACGCTCGTCGAGCTGGAGCTCGTGGAGGGCGAGGACACCGAGGAGGTGCCGCTGCTCTTGACGGCCGCCGTCGACGCCGTCTTCGGCGAGGGGAGCGGAGTGAAGGGGTCGCGCGAGCCGGGCTTATGCCGGTAGCGCGATCCTTCGGTCGTCTCGGAGACGGCCGCGTTGGGGTTGGCCTTGGCTTCGCTGACAGCCACGTTGGTCCCGTGCGTGACCGGCGAGGTATTCGAACCGGCCGCGGCCGATGGTGTCGAGCCGGCTCCACTCGATCCGCCGCCGTCCAGCACCACGTACGCCACGGCGCCCGCGAGCGCCAGGCACAGCGCCACCAGCACCGGCAGCAGCCGCCGGTCGGAGAGGTCTGACTTCAGGGATGTAAGGATCTCGTTCACGGCGTCGCCTTCACGACCGCTGCGGTGGCCGGAGCGGCCGAGGAGGCCGCGGAAGTGGTCGTCGCGGCCGGGCTGGCGGCGGTGGCGCCGCCGGTCAGCCCCTGGCTGGCGGGCAGCACGTATGCGGTGGCGGTGATCGTCGCCGTCAGCACGCCGGAGGTGCCCGAGCTGCCCGATTCGCCCGAGCCGCCGTTCTGGAGAGCGATGTCGGCACCCTGGATCGTCAGCAGGCGCCCGCTCACCGTCAGCTGACCGGCGGTGTTGCGCTGCGCGAAGCCGTCGACCTGCCCGAGCAGGTGCGCCAGCCCCTCGAAGCTGCCTTTGAAGACGAACGTGAACGGCATCGGGGTGAAGGCGGAGGGCGTTGCCGAGGTGGCCGCCGCAGCCGACGCGGAGGCGCTGCCCGAGCCACTCGAGCCGCTGGAGTTGCCCGTCGTGATCGAGGTGAATTCGATGTCGCGCTGGTCGGAGGCCAGTTCGAGCTGGTAGATCAGCGAAGGCACTTCCTCGGACGGGGGAACCGCTTTGCCGAGGCTCACCACGGAGCTGTACGCAGAGTTGTAGCGCTGCTGGGCGGCACGCGCGCTGTTGGCCTGGCTCTTGGCGGTTTCCACCTGCTGGCGGGCGCTCTGCACCTGCGCCTGCTCGGCCCCCGCCTTGTTGCGCTCGGGCGAGACGACCAGCACCCAGCCGCCGGCCAGCAGCACCAGCACGACGACGGCGATCAGCACCATGCGGTCACGGGTGGTCATCCTGCCGCTCCCTTGCCGGTATCGCTGGTGGACACCGCTTTGGGGCCGCTCTTGCTCGACGAGCCGCCGGTGGACGATTCGCCCGAGTCGCTCGCCTCCAGCGTCTGGACGCTCGAGCTCGGTGGCGCCGGCAGCGGCTGGAAGCTCACCTGCGCGGTGAACGAGGGGTCGTTGCCCGGGCATGTGCCGCCGGAGCCGCCCGAGCCACCGCCATTGCCAGACCTGGCGGAGCTCTGCAGGGTGACGTTGCTGACGCCGCTCACCAAACGCAGGCGCACGAGCATCTGTGCGACCGCGACCTGGTTGGTCCCACAGCCGGCGAGCGTGAAGGTGGGCGTCGTACCGGGCGGCGTGGCGGAGCTCACAGGAGCCGCAGCGGCTGCGGAAGCAGTGGCGGAGGCTGTTGACGCGGTGGAGCCCGCCGCGGGCGCGGGCGCGCTTGCGCTCGCCGACGCGCTCCCCGTCGAGGAGCCGATCGTGCCCTGCAGCGAGTTGAGCGAGATCGTGGCCGGCAGCACGCGGCTCAGTTCGTTCATCGTGGCCGACCAGTCGAAGCGAGAGCCAACCAGCTGCGAGATCGCCTGCAGGCGCTGTTCGCGCATCTGCATGAAGCTCGTGTACGAGGACAGCTGCGCGGCCTGCGCCTGCACCTGCTGCGCCTGCTGGGTCAGCGCCGCCGCTTCGGCCTTGCGGCTTGCGAGCTGGTGGCTGGCCGACCCGTACAGGAAGACGAGGATCGCCGCGCCCGCCAGCAGCCCCAGCACCCCGAAGGCGATGCCCTGCGAGCGCCTGCCGACGGCGCCGCCCTTGCGCTGTTCGGCGGGGATCAGGTTGACGGCTCTCATCGCGGCGCCTCTTCGGTGGAGAGGCCCGTGGCGATCGCCAGGCGGTGCAGGGAGATCGACTGTGCGGCGCCCGCATCCGCCCCGTGGGCGTAGTGCACCGACTCGCGGCGCACCTGCAGGCCGAGGTCGGCCTCGAGCACCTCCGCGAAACCTTTCATCTCCAAGGCCGGCCCGCTCAACACCACGCTGCTCACTTCGCCGCCGCCCTCCTGGGAGCGGTGGAAGTCCAGCGAGTTGCGCACCTCCCCGACGATCTCGCGGATGCCGTTCTCGAGCACCATCCGCACCTCGGGGTCGACGCTCGGCGCGGGGGCCGCGGGGGCTGGTGCAGACTGCGGCTCCGGCGGGAGCTCGGGAAGATCGAGATGGATCGAAGGCGCCCCATCGGTCGCCCCCTCGGGTGCCGCCGGAGGCTGCACCGCGGTGGGGTCCTGCGCGAGCGCCAATGTATCGATGGCCTCGGGGTCCGGGAGCACGAGCGCCGCAGCCGGCTGGGGCAGCGCGGAGGGCGCGCTCGGCGCAGGCGGCATCGGCTGTGCGGCCGCGCCGGGGCGGGGCAAGTCGAACTCGGACAGCATCGCGCGCGCCTCCACCAGCGGGATGCCGCGGCGCTCGGCGATCTCGCTCGCCATCGCCTCCAGCCCGCCGCCGACGACGCGGGTGAAGCGGCACAGCGTCCCCTCGGCGATCGCCATGTTCGTGAGGCCACCCACGTTCAGGTACAGCACGCGCTCCTGGCGCTCCGCGGCGGCGGCATCTTCCTCGCCGCCCTCGCCATCGTGCGCCGGTTGAGCGCCGGCGGCGCCCGGGCGGTAGAGCGAGCGGATCAGCGCGAACGCGGAGAGATCGATGCCCTCGGGACGCAGCCCGGCGTGCTGCACCGCGCGCAGCAGACGCTCGACCATCTCGCGCTGGGCGGCGACGACGATCACGCGCTGACGCGGCCCGTTGGGAGTGTCGAACACGCCGAGCGAGTGGTAGTCCAGCACCGCGGAGGCAAGCGGCATCGGGACCTGGTCCTCGGCCTGGAAGCGCACCGCGGTGTCGAGATCCTTGCGGTCTGCCACCGGCGGCAGCTCGAGCGTGCGCAGCACCGTGCGCTGGTTGGCGAGCCCCACCCGCACGCGCTTGCCGAGGCCGGCGTCGCGGAAGAGCTGCCCCAGCGCCAAGCCGAGCTCGCGCTCGTCGATCACCTCGCCCTCGCGCATGATGTCCGGCGCGAGGGCGGCCCCGGCGGCGCGCTCGACGACGATCCCGCCGTTGACGTGCGCCTGCACGGCGGCGATGTAGCCGGGCTGGATATCCAGCCCGACGACGCTCCCACCCCCGCGACCGAGGGAGAGATTCAAGTTGAGGTTCGGCTTCAGAGCGCTGAGCGACGGCATTGGCAGGGAGGTCATCGACTTTTCCGGCCGATCGCTGAAGGGGCAATTTTCCGCGGCGCCATTTCGTCCACCCTGAGCGCCGCACGCGCCGACGCACTCGGGTGCACCGATCGTGCTGGCCAACCCGCGACCGATCGGGCTGTCGCACCCGCAACCGATCGTGCCGTGACACCCTCGGCAACCATCAGTGCACGAAGCTGTGCAGGTACCAGTTGACGATCGGCTGCCCGGCGAACACCGCGACGATCCCCCCCAGCGCAAGGAACGGCCCGAACGGCACCGCCGTCTTGCGCCCGGCCTGCGTGCCCTTGCGCGCGAGGATCACGGCGCCCACCGACACGCCGCTCAGCAGCGCGATCAGGATCGCCGGCGCGACGGCCGCGCCGAGGAACAGCCCCATCACGCCCGCCAGCTTCACGTCGCCCATGCCCATCCCCCCGGGATACGCGAGTGCGGCCGCCAGCAGAAAGCCGCCCGCCGCGGCGCCCGCGATCAGTCGCGTCGGCTCGCCGGCGGGGTCGAGCGCCGTCCCCAGCCCGAGCGCCAGCAGGGCGCCGGCGCCGGTCAGCTTGTTGGGGATGATGCGGTACTCGAGGTCGATCAGCGCGGCGGGCACCAGCAGCAATATCAGCGTCACCGACAGCGCGATCCCCGTGGCGGTGTCGTGGGCGAGCACCGCGCCGGCGCACAGCAGCGCCGTGCCGGCCTCGACCAGCGGGTATCGGGGCGAGATCGGCGCAGCGCAGTTGCGGCAGTGGCCCCTGAGCGCCAGCCACGAGAGGATCGGCACGTTGTCGTATGGCCGCACCGGCGTCCCACAGGAGGTGCAGCGCGAGCGAGGCTTGACGAGCGACTCACGGCGCGGCAGGCGGTACGTTACGACGTTGAGGAACGAGCCGAACACGGCGCCCATCACTCCGGCGAGGGTTGCCTCCATGGGGTGATGATCGGCGGGGGCGCGTCGGGGCTTGAGCGGGTGGCGATTCTTCGGGCGTCGGCGCCGAGGGCTCAGGCTCGGCGGGCCGCTAGGAGCTCGGGCCTACGAAGACCACGTTCCGGCGGTGCAGCCACCTTTGGTTTTTTCGGCTTCTGCGTTGCAGCCGCGGGTGACCACGCCTTCTTTGTTCTTGGCGATGGTGTATTCGGCGCCGTTGGTGGCGACCGCGGCAACTTTGTAGCCCTTGCCTTCTTCTGTTGCTAGGGCTTCCTTCACGTACGCTTCGTTTTTGCCGGCAGCGATGGTGAGCCCTTTTTCATATTCCTGGAGCTGGCTTGCTTTGGTCAGCCCCGTGTATTCGCCGTTGTGGTCGGTCGCGTACGTTTCGACCGTCGTCTCGGCGGTGTTCACGAGCGCCTTCGCCGAAGAGTCAACAGCCTTGCTCTTCTGGCTCAGGAACGCAGGAATGGCAATCGCGGCAAGAATGCCGATGATGAGAATAACAACCAGCAATTCGATGAGCGTGAAACCACCCTCATCGCCTGTGCGCCGACGCACGGAGGAGAAGCTGGGGTTGAGATTCGGCTTCATTTGGTTTAGCGACGGCATCGGTGAGGACGTCATCGGCGTCTGCGGCCCATCCCTTAAGGGGCAATTTTCCGCGTCGTCATTTCGTCCATCAGCGCATGAAGCCGCGCCCGGATTTCTAGAGGGCAAGCCAAAAAAGAGGGGGCGGCCGATTGGCCGCCCCCTCCATCAGGCATGTTTCTTCTGTGCCGAGATCGCCCGGCGCCATGAGGGCTGGAAGCGATCTGCCGGCTAGTCGTGGTCGCTTACGAAGACCAGGTTCCGGCGGTGCAGCCACCTTTGGTTTTTTCGGCTTCTGCGTTGCAGCCGCGGGTGACTTCGCCTTCTTTGTTCTTGGTGATGGTGTATTCGGCGCCGTTGGTGGCGACGGCGGCGACTTTGTAGCCCTTGCCTTCTTCTGTTGCTAGGGCTTCCTTCACGTAGGCTTCGTTTTTGCCGGCAGCGATGGTGAGCCCTTTTTCATATTCCTGAAGCTGGCTTGCTTTTGTCAGCCCCGTGTATTCGCCGTTGTGGTCGGTCGCGTACGTTTCGACCGTCGTCTCGGCGGTGTTCACGAGCGCCTTCGCCGAAGAGTCAACAGCCTTGCTCTTCTGGCTCAGGAACGCAGGAATGGCAATCGCGGCAAGAATGCCGATGATGAGAATAACAACCAGCAATTCGATGAGCGTGAAACCACCCTCATCGCCTGTGCGCTGGCGCAGTCGATCCAACATGTGATCCTCCTAGGATCCGTTTTGGCGCCAGCCCTTTGGTTCCCATCGCCTCGGATGACGATGCTTCCCCCGTGCGTCGATTCCTTCGGCTCGCGGAGGTCACCGGCTTTGTCACGCGCGATCTGCGCTCTGCCCTGAGACCTCGTGCTGGCTCTTGTTGGCCTCAGCATCGGCCGGCTTTATGAGCGCTTGAGCGGCGCAAGCGGGGTTGGACGTTTGGGCGGGGGCCTTTCGCCTCACAACAAATGATCTTGCACCCAACGACTGATAGCGTGCTATCATTTCTCCGCATGGCACAGATCCTGATCCGACAACTGGACGACGACGTGAAGGCCAGGCTGCGCCGGCGCGCGCGTCGCCACGGTCACAGCACCGAGCAGGAGGTCCGCGAGATCCTGGGCAACGCGGTACGCGACGAGCAGCAGTCTCCCACAAAGCTGGGGTCCCGCATCGCGGCCAGCTTCGTGGGCATCGGCCTCGAAGGGGAGATCGGCGAGCTCCGCGGCGAGCCGGCCCGTCCTGCTCTATTCGAGCAGTGATCCTGCTCGACACGAACGTCCTATCCGGGCTAATGCAGCATGTCCCCGACCAGCAGCTGGTCGAGTGGCTCGACGATCAGCCTGTGGAGTCGATCTGGACGACCGCGATCACGGTCTTTGAGATCCGCATGGGCCTGGAGCTGTTTGCGCCCGGCCGGCGCCGACAACAGCTGGAGCAGGCCTTCCACCGACTGCTCACAGAGCATCTGGAAGGCCGCATCCAGACTTTTGATCGGACGGCCGCGATGGCGGCCGGCACGATCGCCGCAAGCCGGCAGCGCGCCGGCCGCATCTTGGAGATCCGCGACCTGCAGATCGCAGGCATCGCCACTGCTCGCAGAGCGAGCGTCGCGACACGCAATGTTCGCCACTTCGAGGGGCTCGGGTTGGACGTGATCGATCCGTGGTCCACGTGAGCCGCGGCGGATGACGCAAGCCGATACGGCTAAAGCGGTTGACGACTTTCGCCGATAGGAACATATCTGCCCGCGTGCGGGGCGGTCATGCACACCACACCCCCATGAGAAAACCGACTCGCCACACCTATCTCGCCGTACTGGTGGCGCCCTTTTTGCTCGTCGGTTGCGGAGCGGGTGTGCCAGCCGGAGCGCTATTGCCAGGCACTCCGTCAAGTACCGCCGAAGCTGCGCTAAAGCGCGTGAAGGCGCCGCCTGGCTTTCGCGTCGGCAAGTGCGAGTTCCTATCGACAGGTTCAAACACCCGATGTTACCGGCACGGGCCGTTTGTCGCTATCGACGCGGCAAGTTTCAGGGCTCTGATAACGGCGTCGGGGCTCAAGGTGGCGCACGAACCACTTATGTGGTGTCGGAACTTGGCGCGTCACCGCCCCAAGGTCTACGTGTGGGATACCTGCGAAGCACGTGCCGACCTCGGCTCCGTGGAATTAGCCGTCTTCGCCACCTCAGTCAAGTTGGTGCACAGAAACTCATTGGGCCCCCGGAAGCTGAAGGTGGTTCGAAGCCTGCGCGGTACCGTTTATGAAGTAACACCAGTCACGACAGGTGCTGGCTCGTGACGCTTGGTTGAGCATGAGCTTGCCACACCTCGCAAAGACATCTGCACTCCAATAAGCGTAGCTACGGCTTCGCCGTCACGGGAAATTATGCAGGATGATCTTAAAGTGGTATAGGTTTTTGACCAAATGGACCAGGTCCCAAATCACGCCAGCCCAACCCCTCGTCGTCTCCGCTTTCACGAGCGGCGCAAAATCGTGAGCTATATGTGCGGCTAGACTTGCGTACATCTTTTGGTACGCCTCTTTGTCTTCAGCACAATACCCTGGGTTGTCATCGTTACACGCGATTTCCGCCTTGATGGCAAAGTAGTAGTACGCGCTTACTTCACGATATTCATTTACCACTTCGGCGCCCTCGTGTTTTCTTTTGAGTTCCCCTACGGTTGTACTCTGTACGCTCTGATACCAATTACTAAAGTTGATTTCTTCAGATGTTGGCGATTCTCTCCCTGTCGGATCCCCGTTGCTCAAAGGGTTATCTTTTGCGTACCCGTAAATTTCGCGCGTCTGCTCGACTTCCGGATCGACGCTCAAGAACTGCGCCGTGGCTGAGTCGTACTCGCGTGCTCGCAGGTAGATGAGCCCTGTGTCGGCGTTGGTGTACTGGCCGTCGTAGCCCATCGGCGTAGTGCTCGTCCCGGTGCTACCGGTCTTGTTGCCGTAGGCGTCGTAGGTGAAGGTGGATTCTGTTTTGCCGGTTGAGCCGGTGAGTAGGCGTGTTGATCCTTGCTGGTCGTGGTGTAGGTAGAGGATGGTGCTGGTGCTGTTGTTGATTTGCTCGACAGGGAGCCCTTCGGGGCCGTAGATGTAGCTGCTGGTACCGTCGTTGAGAATCAGTGGCAGCTTTTCGGAGACGTCCCATGCCAGGTAAGTGGTGGTGCCTGAGATCGTTCCGGAGGTGCGTAGCCCGTCGCCGTTGTGGCCGTAGGTATCTTCGATCGCCGCTTCTGTGCCTTTCGGCCGCGTGACGGAGATCAGATTCCCGGCTTGGTCGTAACCGTATGTCGTCGCAGATCCGCTGGCGGGTTCGGTCTTGGTGCGCTCGCCGACTTCGTTGTACGTGTACGTCGCGGCGGTGGCTTTTTTCAGCACACTTTTTTCGAGCTCGTCGGCCGCGTTGTAGCTGTAGGTGTGTTCGGTGCCGATGGTCGTCGGGTTGTTGGCGGCATCGTATTCGTAGGGGATGCCGGCTCCTTTTGTCAGCCGGTTGTTTTTGTCGTAGGTGTAGGCGGGTTTTTCTTCCCCTGGTAGCCCTTTGCTGGTGGTTTTTTCGACTAGCTCGTCTTTGTTGCGGGTGTAGGCGAGTGACGCGAGCGTTTCGCTGCCTTTTTTCATCTTGACTTCGGTCATCGCGTCGGTGTCGTCGTACGTGTAGGTGTCTTCGTCGCTCGTGCTGCTCGGGAAGGTCGTGGCCGTGAGGTCCGAGTCCGCGTCGTATGTGAATTTGATGGTGTTTTTCGACCAGTCCGTTGTGCTCTTCAGGCGTCCCGCTTTGTCGTATTCGCGTTCGATGACTTTGCCGTTGGGGTAGGTGATCTTGGTCTGCTCGTTGGCGAGGTCATATTCGTAGCTGGCGGTGTTGCCATGTCCATCTTTGGTTTTTGTCAGCCGGTCGAGCTGGTCGTATTCGTAGGTGGTCGTGCCAGTGCCGTCGACCATCTTGGTGCGATCGCCGTTACTGTTATATTCGTATTTGACGGTCGGCGTTTTACCGTCCGAGTAGCTGATTTCGGTGAGCCGGTTATCGGGGTTGTATTTGTAGGTCGTGGTTCGTTTCGCCGCGTCGGTGACGCTCACGAGATTGCCAGCTTTGTCGTATTCCTTGAGGGTCTTCCGGCTGAGCGGGTCGATCACTTCGGTGACCTGCTCAAGGACGTTGCGGACGTATTCAGTGGCGTGTTTGTTGCCGTCGATCTGCTTCTTGACCTGGCCGGCCCCGTCGTATTCGGTTTCGGTGATCGTTTTGTTGGGTTCTTCGACTTTGGTCCGCTCGTCGTCGGCATCGTAGGTGTATGTCGTCTTGTGGCCTTCTGGGTCGGTCACGGTTTCGACGTTGCCGTCACCGTCATAGGTGTATTTCGTTTCGTGGCCGAGCGGGTCGGTGACCTTGATCGGGCGGCCTTGTGCGTCGCGTTCTGTTTTAGTCTCATATTTTTCTTCTTCGCCCGCTTTGACGTGTCCGCGTGGGCTGACCATGCTCGTTTCCTGCGAGTCTTCGTTATACCCCCAGGTGCGCTTGTCGCTTTCTGGGTCTATTTCCGCGGTGCGATCCCCATAGGAGTCATATTCATATTTCCACGTGCGTTCCAGCGGATCGGTCATGCTTTCAACTTCCCCGTGGGAGCCGTATTTGTATTTGGTGATTTGAGTTTTTCCGCCGGGCGCCGGGCGTTCGATGACTTCGGGATCTCCGTCGCTGTTGCGTTTGTACGTGGTCGTCTCCCCATTGGGCAGCGTTTCCGTTTCTACGTCATGCGTCGAGTCATACGTCCATTTCGTTTCGTGTTCTTCAGCGTCCACCTTGCTTCGACGATTGTTCGAGCTGTCGTAGGTGTATTTGGTCGTGTGCCCATTGCCGTCGGCAACACTCAATAGACAGTTGGCGGCATTATAGGAACGTTTTTCGGTCGTTGCGATGGACGTACCGTAGCCGCTCGTGATCGAGGTCGGGAGATCGTTGCTGTCAAAATGCTGGACCGTCACGGCGCCGGTCGCTTTGTTGGTGGTCTTGTTGTAAAATGGCGCGTATTCGAATGTCTGCGTGCGTTCCATCGGGTCCTTCTGCGAGATCACCTGGTGGGACCCGTTGTATTCCATGACTGTCGCACCGCCTCTGCCGTCGGTCATCGTGGTGATCTCATGCGAACCGTCGTATTTGAACTGCCAGCGGGGTTTTTCTTCCCCTGGCTCGGTCACGCTCGCGAGCTGCCCGCTTTCATAGGTATATTTGACCACATGTTTCATCGGGTCTTGGGCGCTTTCCACGAGACCTTCGGAGTTGTATTTGAGTGTGATTTTACGTGAAGCGGGATCGGTGATCTTTTCCAGACGCCCGGCTTCGGTGTAAGAGAGCGTTGTAGCGTTCCCGTTTCGGTCGGTCACACTTTCCAAACGCCCACTGCTACCCGAAAACTTGTACTTGGTCTGATCAGCAAGTGTCAGGGTATACCCGGCTTCAGCGCTCCCACTCAACGTATCCTGAGACCAAGCCGGGGCGGTAAACGATTCGCCGCTGCCTTCCGTAAACGCCACAGTGCTGCCTTCAGCCTGGACGAGAGTGGCCTGTTTGCTTGCTTTTTCAACTACCAGGTGATCGCTGAACGAACTGGTCCACCCATAGCCAAATATGCCGTGTTCTTTGGCCGTCGCGGCAGCCTGCGAGTTATAGTAGCGTGTTAGATCGAGACCGACACCCCGGCCGCCGATCGCCACGTCGGTTTGTGACTGAGAGAAGTTGCCAGTAGCGCAGTCCACCCCATCGCCACATTCCGGGCGTTCTTGACCAGATGCCGATGGGTTTGCTTCTTCCCCGTACTGTGTAGAGAGTTCAATTTCTACGGGATGCTCTATGACAAGAGACCCGCTCGATTCTCCTACTTCTCCAAGATTATAAAACAGCGGTTCGATCTTAGTCGTTTTGATACCCGCCGTCTTTTCGAACAACCCTTCATTGATTATCTCAGGCGCAATTTTAGTGCCGGGTGGAATAAAGATCGCTGGTTCGCCAAGTTCACTGTTCGCATTGAACGTCCCCGTATTCACAATCTTTGCGCCTTCAGACATCCAGATCTGGCCTTCGGAGAATGTGGTTGTCCCTTCGTTCACAAACGTTCGTTCAATCAGGGCGGTTTTCTGGCTTGGGGGGTCGATAATCGCAGAGGCGCCTGCCTCCAGCACCGTCTTGCCAGAGCCCGTCATCGTGTTTTCAGCGTTCCACGCCAGGGAATGGGCGATCGCAAACGTACCCGCGCCCGTCAATTCTCCGCCGGTTATCGTGAGGCTTTCGACGGTCAATGTTGCGCCACTAAGAACCTTGAATTCTCCTTGCGACATCGTGAGTTTCGCGCTGGTCGCGTTGACGCCTTCGACAGAGATTTTAGACCCCGCAAAATGACTGGTAAGACCTGCCCTTACTTCGATCGAGCCCGACCATGTCCCACTAGCGAACGAGAACGAGCCACCCACCAAGCCGATCACGCCCCCTTCGATGCCGCTCCAGCTATTCGTCCCCCTAGACGAGCCACCATCAGTAAAAATCAGAGAGCCAGACGTAGCCTTGGTAGTCCCTTCGTTTTCAAAAGGGACTTCAATATTGGTAGTCCCGGTTCCCGCAGTCTTTTGAAACGTCCCCGAGTTCGTGATCACTGGCGCAAAGATGCTGCCAGATTCAATGTAAATCTCATATTCCGACCCTTCGGCGTTAGCCGTGAACGTTCCTTTGTTCTTTATCTTCGCCCCTTCCGACATCGCAAGTTGACCGCTAGACATCGTAGTAACACCATCGTTGACAAACACTCGTTCGATTAATGTCGTAGTCCGTGTTTTGATGGTCCCCGTGCCACCCGATTCCACGGTTGTAGAGCCCGATCCGATCATGCGCCCGCCTTCGAGCACGAGCGAACCAGAGACGTTGAGGCTCCCGCCGCCCATCAGCCAGCCGCCCGTTATCTTGAACGCGTCAGCACTGGAGGCTTCCAAGGCATTCGCCAGTTCCAGTTCGCCCCCCGTCATCAGGAGGGTGCCCTTATCCTCCAACACGCCCGTGTGATTGGTTCCTTCCGTGACCTCAACGGTTTTCCCAGCTTCGATGCACGCCACATCCGACGAAGCCGGCACTTTGCCCGTCGACCAGTTCGAGGCCGTCTGCCACGTCCCTTCGCTTGGCCCCGTCCATGTGTCCGTACAGAGCGGTTCAGCCGACGCGCCACTGGCCCCCAGCACTAAACCCGCCAAGCACAGCGCGGCTAACAGGCTGATGCTCCTCGCCGCCCGGGTCAGCGCCGCCGGGCGCCCCCGCGCTCCGATATGGACCATCGACCACGTCCTGCCCAGCCGCATCCCGTCCATGAGGGCCTCCCGTCTCGCGCTGAAGGAACCGATGGCCCGGTGTTCTATCAGATGCACCCGAAAGATGTTTTGAGATTCTGGCTAATCGCTTGATCCGCGCTCTTTAGGATGAGCACTCCGGGTGGGTTGCCCCTCTTCGCGGGGCCACGCCCTTGCGCATAGATCGTGATTGCGCGTCACCACGGGGGGTAATCGAAGCCCCCCCAACTCGTGCAGTCCGCCCCCGGTAGGACGCGGCTCCGCGCCCGTCCTTTCATCGACGGCAACCTGAGGGGACATACGTCACGCTGGACGCGGTCTGAATGACGAACTGCTTGTCATCGCGTTCGTCGGCCGCAACGATCACTACCGCCCGCTCGCCGAATACACCGTCGAGCTCGTCGGTAACACCGGAGCCCATACGAACAGCCTGAACGCCCTATCCTGAAGCCATGATCGAGCACACCAGCAACGGTCAGCCAACCCGGTACGCCGTCATCGACGGCAAGCGCGTCCGCTTTGACTACGCCGCCGCACGCGTGCTTGCGCAAAACGCACACCTGCTGGCCCCCGGCAACCCCAAGCGCGCCGCCGAAGTGGTGGCCGAAGCCGAGCGCGCTGAACGCGAACAGATCACCGCCCGAGTCTCACCCATCAGCCGCGACGCTCCAAGGGGGAGTCGTGGCGTCACGCAGGGCTCGCACTCGATCAGCGGCGGGACGGCCACGCAGCACGTCGATCACACGGTCGTGTAGAGCAGCAGACGCAAGCTTTCAGCCGACGCGGCTGAGGTCGTCCTGGCGCTGCGCCTGTACCCAAGCGGCTGGATCGGCGTCCCACTCGTGCTCGCGATCCGCGAGCGCCCCGAAGCCCGCTTCGATGTCGTCCCAGCGGCGCTCGTCGTCGAGCGCCTTGCGAATCGTCGCCGAGATGAACGCGCTGCGTCGCCGGCGCCCGACGCGGCTGTCGAGCTGGCCCACCAGATCGTCATCCAGCGTTATGTGCAGACGCATGGCCACAGCGTAGCCCATAGGTCGTGGTTACGACACAGGCGGAGTTGGGCGCATCGCCCAAACCAGCGCGGGGGAGCACTGCCCCGGTCAGATGGGCCCGGGGCGTTTACGGCAGTATCCGCAACTTGCCGTATTCGCGAAAATGGCGATCCAGCGACAGCGCCTCGTCGATCTCGAAGCTCTGCGCGACCGCGAACGACGTCGCGTCGGTATACGAGAAATCCTTGTCGTCGAACGCGAGGATCAAATCCCAGGCGGCCTGCTCATGGTCCTGCTCAACGCGCATCAGCTCGACCAGCTTGCTCGTGCGTAGGCTCGTGCCCCATGCCACGGCGCGGTGCCGTCCGAGGCGCGTGAGGATCAGCGTGTAGCTCTCGTCGAATACGAAATTCGTGCTGAGCAGGCGCGCCCCGTCGGCGATGAGCTTCTGAAAAGCGCAAGTGGTCGCCTCATGCGCCTGCTCATCCGGATCCTCCAGCGACAGAAACGCACTCGAGTCGATCAGCACGCCCCTCACGCCGAGCTTCGATACAGGTCGCGCTTGGCCTCCTGCGCGTCATACGCCTGGCCGCTGCCCTCCTTGGGAGCAGCGACGTGCTGGAAGAAGGAATCAGTCTCGACCTCGGTGGGTGCTGCGGACTGGTCGATCAGGTCTCGCACCACACCCGCGATGCTTCCCCTTTGGGCGGCACGCTGCCTGAGCAGCCTGTACTGACGCTCGGTGACATACAGCTGAAGCTTCCTGGTCTCCATCGCTCCAGTCTACCATCACGCTGGAAGCCCCCAAAGGTCTCACGGTATATTCCAATGGTCATGGCAAAGCGTCTTGCGATATCGAGCGGGGGTCAGGTGTCCGTCCCCGCGGCGGTGCGCAAGCGATGGCGTACCCGGACCGTCCTCGCTGAAGATCGCGGCGATCACATCGTGCTGCGCCCCGTTCCAGACGATCCAGTGGCCGCCTCTGTAGGAGCATTCGCGAAGCAGATCGGCGGGTTCGGCTCCGAGGAGGCCAGGCGCTTGGATCGCGATAGGCACTGACTCGCCGGGTACGCTCTCGGAGCGACCCACCCCGTAGCCCTTATCAAGCGGAGCTGGATGGGTCGGTCGAGGCAATCGCCAGCGAGGAGTGCAGGGCGATTGAATCGAAGTCGCTGTCCTGATGGAGCAGCTCTGCGCCGGCCCTGATCGCGACGGCCGCGATCAGGCAATCGGGGAGCCGGCGAATCGTCTTACCTCCGCGGCGGCACGTGCGATACAACGAGGCGGCTGCCTCGTGATCCGACGGCTCCTCGAGCGCCAGGAACGTGCAACGATCGAGCAGGCGACGCAGGTCGTCGGCGTGGCGCTCGTCGCGAGCGCCGGCCAGGATCTCCAGGATCACGAGCCCCGTGGTCGCGAGCTGCTCTTCGGACTCGACCGCCGCCCTGAGGCGTAGATGGGCTGGACTTCCGGTTGCCCGCTGAAACTCGATCCAGACCGAGCTGTCAACCAGGATCACGATGTCCGCGAGGTCCCTTGCGACCAGCCCCCACGCAGCTCGTCAAGGTCGCCCTCCCATCCGGTGCCCTGCATCTCCAGCGCCTCCTCGCGGCTCATTGGCTCCAGGTCGAGCCGGCGGAGTGCGAGATCGATCGCCGCACGCTTGGTCGCAACACGGTAGCGGCGCATGACGCGCTCCACCAATGCGTCATCCAGATCGATGTTTGTGCGACTCATGTGTAGAGCATACACCAGGCGGGGCCGCAAGTGGCTGCCTCCCTCGGATCTGACGCTAGTATGCACGTATGAAGCGCACCACAATCTCCCTTCCAGACGACCTCGCTCAGGCGCTAAACCGCGAGGCAAGAAGGCAACACTCATCGGCTTCCGAGGTCACGCGCACGGCGCTGGCACAGCATCTTGGCCTGGCCCAGAACAAGCCACGCGAGCTAGCCTTCGCAGACCTCGGCCGCAGTGGTCACAGCACCACCGCTCGAGACATGGAGCAGCTTCTGGCGCAGGAGTGGAATGACCTCCCTGGCCGTCGTTGACGCCGGCCCACTCTACGCGGCGGCCGACGGCGACGACCAGGATCATCTCGCCTCTCGTGCGGCCCTTGCGCGAGCCGATCTCCGCCTGGTGGTGCCCGCCTTGGCGATCGCCGAGGCGACCTATTTCGTGGGTCGCCGATTGGGCGCTGCCGCCGAGAGCAGCTTCCTGCGCGGCATCGGGGATCTCGACGTGGAGGGCCCGAGCCGCGAGGACTTCACGCGGATGACGGAGCTCGTCGAGCAGTGCTCCGACTTCCCGCTCGGAGGGACCGACGCTTCGGTCGTCGCTCTCGCGGAGCGGCTCGACGCCCCGATCATCGTGACGCTCGACCGCCGCCACTTCGCGGCAATCGTGCCTCGCCATCGCGCGGCATTCGAGCTGCTGCCTTGACATCAAGCCCATGCGGGCTCGGGACCGCCTCCTACGCGCCGATCTCGACGGACGCTTTCCCGTCTCCGCCCGAGCCCCCACCCTCAAGCCACGGCTCCTGAGCATCGATGTCGGGCGTGCGCACGCCGGTGCCCTGGCACCAGGGGCAGGGAAGTTTGCGGGATTCGCCGCCGAGGTTGGAGACGACCTGGCCGGTGCCCCGGCAGGGCATGCACTCTGGCTCGCGTTTGGCCATCGGACCGTGAGAATAGCGTTATGGAGATGAGCGCGGCGACGGAGGCACCCCCGGAGCGAGTCGAGACTCCGGTTCCCAAGGTACCGGCGACCCAGACTCACACTCTTGCGAGATGGGCCAGCTGTATCGCCCTAGCCGCGATCACGGCAGGGGCAGCCGTGCTTCGCTTCGCCCATCTCGGGCGGGTGATCGGCGACCCCTTCTACGACGGCGCCGTGCGCAGCATGGGGCTCTCCTGGCACAACTTCTATTTCGGCGCGGTCGAGCCCTCGGGGGCGATCGCGATCGACAAGCCGCCGGTGGATCTGTGGCTGCAGGTGGCGAGCGTCAAGCTGCTCGGCTTCGGCTCGGCCGCGTTGAAGACGCCCGAGGCGCTCGCCGGCACGCTCGCGGTGGCGCTGCTGTATGCGGCCGTGAGGCCGGTGTTCGGCGTGCGCGCCGGGCTGGTCTCAGCGCTCGCGCTCGCGGTGCTGCCGATCGAGGTGATCACCGCGCGCAGCGACACGATGGACGCGGTGATGATGGCGCTGACCGTGCTCGCGCTGGCGCTGCTGGTGCGAGCCGCGCGCAGCGGGCGCACCGTGTGGCTGCTGGGCGCAGCGGCTGCGCTCGGGATCGCTTTTGACGTGAAGCTGTTGGAGTCCGTCGTGGCGCTGCCGGGCCTGGCGCTGCTCGCGTGGATGGGGCTGCCGGGCGCGCGTCGCCGCCGCGCTGCGCAGCTGGCGCTGGCGACGGTCGTGTACGTCGCGGTAGCGCTCGCGTGGCTGACCGGGACGCTGCTGTTCCCCACGCACGACCGGCCATGGGCCTACGGCTCCACCAACGGCAGCGCCTGGAACTCGGCGTTCGTGTTCAACGGGCTCGACCGTCTCGAGGGCAAGTCACTGGAAGGCGCGCAGGTCGCCTACCAGCCCAGCCGCCACTACCCCGAAGCGACGCAGGCCGAGCGCGACGCGATTCCGATCCTGCCGCCCGCGCCGACACGCCTGCTCGACCGCATCGGCCCGCTCTCCGGCGAGCGGCTCGGCCTGGAGGCGCTCGCGGGCCTGCTGCTGGGGGGCGCGGCGCTGGGGGCGCTGCTGTGGGAGCGACGCACGCGCAGACGAAAGGCGAACGGTGCGGCTATCGACCACGTGCGCGTCGGGCCGGAGGACGCGCCTGCCCAAACCGATGCCACGAGAACCTACGTCGCAAGCGATGCCGCTCCCAATACGCCGTCCAATCGCCCGCACGAGGCCGAGCAGCGTCTTCGCCTCGCGCTGCTCTCAGGCGCGATGCTGTGGCTGCTCGCCGGCATCGCGCTGTTCAGCGACATGAGCCGCCTGCACCCCCGCTACACCGAGGCCGTCGCCCCCGCCGTGGCGGCCACGCTCGGGATCGGCATCGCGTGGGCGACCGAGCGCCGCAGTCGCGATCGCCTGCTCGCGCTGAGCGTGACGCTGGTGGTGGTGGCGCTCTACGCCGAGCGCCTCCTGTTCGGGACCACCGCCGTGTGGTGGATCACAGCAGCCGGCGCGGTGGGCGCCCTGGCGCTCGCCTGGAGCGGCTTCCCACGTGGGGACACACCGCGCGCCGGGGTCACCGCGCTGGCGCTCCTCTGCATCCTGGCAATCCCGCTGTGGGCCTCGCTGAACGCAGTGCGGGAAAACGTCTCGGATACCAACCCCCTGGGGATCCTGCACCACGGCGAGCTCGCGCCGCTCAGCTCCTACCTGCGCGCCCACCAGGGCAGCGCCTACTACGAGGTCGCGTTCGATTCCGGCACGAAGATGGGCGAGCTCGTCGAGCGCGACGCCCAGCCGATCCTCGTGCTGACCACGCTCGAAGGCCACGTCTTCACCTCGCTCGCGCGGCTGCGCGCGCTGGCCGCCGCGGGAGCGGTCCGCTACGCCTTCCTCGACGAGGGCTGCGGGCCACAGTCGCCCTCGACCGACCCCGACTGCTCGGCGCCGGCCCGCTGGATCAGCGAACACGGCACGGACGTCTCCAAGCAGGCGGGGATGCCGCGCCCGGGGATGCTGTGGCGACTGCCTGAAGCACATCCTCCCTCCCCCCACGGGGGAACCCGGACGGCCCCGTCAGGGGACGGACGGAGGGGGGACGAGGCGCATTGACGGGTACCCTCCGCGGGGAATGAACGCCACCGAGACACCGGCATCCCTGAAGATCCTTGTGGTCGACGACGAGGAGACCCTGCGCGAGACGCTGACGCGCTCCTTCTCGCGCGAGGGTCACACCGTCGAAGCGGTGGCCTCGGGCACCGAGGCGATCGCGCGCGCCGGCGCCGATCACTTCGATGTGGTACTGCTCGACGTGGCCCTCGGCGCGGGTCCGAACGGCTACGAGGTGTGCCGCACACTGCGCGAGCAGCGCAACGTGGTGCCGATCATCATGCTCACCGCCCTGGACACCGAGGCCGACGCCGTGCAGGGCCTGGAGGCCGGCGCCGATGACTACGTCACCAAGCCGTTCGGCCTCGCCGAGCTGCGCAGCCGCGTGCGCGCCGTGCTGCGCCGCTCCGGGCCGCGGGCGTTGGGGCGCGAGACGATCGCCGTAGGCCCCGTGGCGCTCGACCGCGGCCGCCGCGAGGTGATCGTTGCGGGCGAGCCGGTGCGCCTGACCTTCTCCGAGTTCGAGCTGCTCGCACGGCTGATGTCCGAGCCGGGGCGCCTGCTCAACCGCCAGGAGCTGCTGCGCGCGATCTGGGGCGACTCCGCCTACCGCGACCCGCGCGCGATCGACGTCCACATCCGTCACCTGCGCGAGAAGCTCGAGGAGCGCCCCGAGGAGCCAAAGCTGATCCTGACCGTGCGCGGGGCCGGCTACCGCTTCCAGGAGCCCTGATGAGCGGATGGCTGCTCGGCCTGCGCCCGCGGCTGCTCGCCGCGCTGGTGCTGACGAGCGCCGTGACGCTCGCGGTGGCGGCGCTGGCACTGCTCTCCCCGCTCGAGCAGCGACTGCGCGCCGACGGCGAATCGACCGTGCTGACCGCGCTTGGCACTGCGCGACCGGAGCTCGCCGAGATCGCCGTCGACCCAGCGACGGGGCGTTTGAACGAAGCCGAAGCGCGCCAGGCCGAGCTGGTGCTGCGCCGCCGCTCGCAGGCGACGCTGACGATCCTCGACAGCCAGCTCGGTGTCGTCTACGCCGGGGACGAGCCGACCCAGGACGTGCCGGACTACTACGGCGAGGCGCGCCGCGCGCTGCGCAACGGCAAGGCGCCTGTCAGCGAAGTGCGCGACGACGAGCTGATCCTCGCCCAGCGGGTCAAGATCTCCGGCCGCCACTACGTGGTGGTTCTGACCAAGCGTCTCGACTACGTCGCCTCCGCGGTGCGCGTCGTGCGGACCGCGTTCCTGGAGGCCGCCGGCGCCGGCCTGCTCGTCGCGCTGTTGCTCGGGATCGGCCTGGCGACCACACTGCTGCGCCGGCTGGAGCGGCTGCGCGACGCCACCCGCGAGCTCGAGCGCCGCGGACCGGAGGCCGAGGAGCTGCCCGAAGACCGCGCCCGGGACGAGGTCGGCGAGCTGACGCGCGCGTTTGCGGGGATGCAGGCGCGGCTGCGCCGTCAGGAGGCGGCCCGCCGCGCGTTCGTGGCCACGGCCTCGCACGAGCTGCGCACGCCGCTGGCCTCGCTCGACGGGATGCTGGAGCTGCTCGAGGACGACCTGCGTGCCGAGCAGCTCGACATCGAGGACGCGCGCGAGCGCGTCACGCGTGCGCGAGCGCAATCGCGGAGGCTCTCGCGTCTGGCCTCCGATCTGCTCGACCTCAGCCGCCTCGACGCCGAGGTGGCGCTGCGCAGCGAGCCGCTCGAACTCGGCGAGCTCGCCCGCGCGGTTGCCGCCGAGTTCGCGCTGGCCGCCGCCGAGCACAACGCGCGGCTGAGCGTCCATCCGCCGGCAGGGCCCTGTTGGGCGCAGGCCGACCCGGGAGCGGTGGCGCAGATCGTGCGCATCCTGCTCGACAACGCGCTGCGCATCGCCCCCGCCGACTCCAGCGTCGAGCTGGAGGTTGCCGCCGCTGAGGTCTGGGTGCAGCTGAGCGTGTGCGACCATGGCCCCGGTGTCCCGGCGGCGGAGCGCGAGTTGATCTTCCAGCGCTTTCAGCGCGGCTCGACCACCGGCGGGCACGGCGGCTTCGGCCTGGGACTGGCGATCGGGCGCGAGCTCGCCGCGCGCATGGGCGGGACGCTCCAACTGGAGGAGGATGGGCTCGCACTCACACATCACGGAGCGTGCTTTGCGCTGCGCCTGCCGAGCGCCAGGGAGGATTAGATTCCTATCCGCCCCGAGACCTCGGACGGCCCGAGATATCCGCCGCCCCGAGACACCCACCAAGCCCGACGCCAACCAGCCTGAGATGCCCACTAAGCCCGAGATCTCCGACGACGCAGTGATCGCCGAGATTGCCGCGCAGGCACAGCGCAGCGGCCAGCTGGCGCTGGACACCGAGTTCATGGGCGAGGGGCGCTACCGCACGTTGCTGTGCCTCGTGCAGCTCGCGGTTCCCGACCACACCGCCGGTCTGCGCATCGAGCTGATCGACCCGCTGCAGGAGCGCCTCGACGGGGCGCCGCTGGCGCGCGTGCTCGCCGACCCCGCGGTCGAAGTGGTGGTGCACGCCGGCCGCCAGGACATCGCCCTGCTGCGCCGGCGCTTCGACACCCCCGTGCGCAACGTCTTCGACACGCAGATCGCCGCCGGCTTCGCCGGGATGGCAGCGCAGGCCTCCTACGAGACGCTGCTCTCCGAGCTGCTCGGGGTGCGCCTCGCCAAGAGCGCGAGCTTCACCCGCTGGGACGCACGCCCGCTCTCCGGCGAGCAGCTCGCCTACGCGCGCGAGGACGTCGTGCACCTGCTGGAGCTCGCCGGGGAGCTGCGGCGCCGCCTCGGCGCCTCCGGGCGCCTGCAGTGGGCGCGCGAGGAGTGCCGCGCGGTGGAAGAGTCGAGCGACGAGCGCGACGAGCAGGCGATCCTCGCGCGCCTGCCCCGCATCCGCAACCTCGGCGCGGTCTCGCAGGCGATCGCGCGCGAGCTGGTCGCCTGGCGCGAGCGAACCGCCGCCACGACGGACCGCACCGTGCAGAGCGTGCTCGCCGACGCGGCGCTGGTCGAGCTCGCCAAGCGCCGCCCCGCCACGATGCGCGAACTGGAGCAGATCCGAGGCCTCGGCCAGGGCGGCCTGCGCCGCAGCGGCCCCGAGCTGCTGGAGGCCGTACGCGCCGGGGCGGAGCATGCAGACGGCCCGCAGATCCCGCTCGAGCGCCTCGCGCGCGGTGGCTTCCCCGACCCCGCCGACGCCCCGCTCGTGGCGCTCTGCGAAGCGCTCGTGCGTGCCCGCGCGCGCGAGGCCGACCTCGCCTACGAGCTGATCGCCGCCCGCGCCGACCTGCAGACGGTCGTCACCGCAGTCCGCACGGGCGCGCCGGAGCCCGACGTGCGTACGCTGCGTGGCTGGCGGCGGGAGTTGGTGGGCGCCGAGCTGCTGGAGCTGCTGGATGGGCGCCTGTCGCTGTCGGTGCGCGAGGGGAGCCTATCCGTCGATCGACAAATCGGCCACACGTAAATCCACCCTTTATTTGCACAGGCCCGAATGCCGATATCCGCGCAGTGGAGCATCGCCTAGAGCCAGTACTAACACTTGCGGATGCACTTGAACGTCTTGAGACGTTGCTCCCTGACTACGACCCCGATCTCTACGAGTCGCTGAATCCGCCGGTGGCAGAGAGTGACCTACAGGTTCTCCAAAACGTCATCGAGCCTCACGAGCTGCATCCAGATATCGAGGCGCTTCTGCGCTGGCACGATGGGCAGATCCGCGGCCGCTGGTGGCCGCTCATCGAATCCGGCAGTTTGCTGACCGCCGAGAGCGCCGGCAAGCATTACCTCCAGATGGGCGAGAACTGTGAGCCGTTTCAGTGGTCCTCATCGTGGGTACCGATCGCACACGAGGGCTGGTACACAATCGTTGTCGAGTGCGCCCTACCCCTCGCCGGCATGGTTGTTGATGCAGGATTTCCTGATCCGCCGCAACCGAAGGCATTCTCTCTGATGCACATGATGCGCTGCGTTTGCAATCTGATCGAAGCCAACATCCCCCTCGAGGCTCCCGCACGTGGACCGGCGACCGCCAGCTGGATGGACGATCGAAACGCTGTCTTGCGGCGTACTTGGCCGCATTTTCTGCAGTAGCGATCTCACTCTGAGCGCGGAGACGATCAGCCTCACTATTGCAGCCTTCTCGATTTCCTACGATCTATCGAGTAGAAATGACGAGATGTCCAACACCGCAAGCCAAGCCCGCCGATCAAACTGGCGCCTGTGCCAGCTCCGCAGCCCACGGGGCTCCCCCACATCGGGCCCGCTGGCAGCATTCAGTAGCTGCGCGCGCTGTCCCACCTAGGCAAACACCGACAGGTAGCATCGCGTCGCCACGCTCTGGGCACGCTCTCACCGTCGCGATGCTCGTACTGAGCCACGGCGCTTTATTGTATTCGCCTTACTGAATGTTGTTGTAAACCGTGAACAAAGGCATGTACATCGAGATCACGATGAAGCCGACGATCCCGCCGATCACGATGATCATGATCGGCTCCATGATCGAGGTGAGGCCCTTGACCGAGGCGTCGACCCGGTCGTCGTAGAAATCGGCGATCTTGCCGAGCATCGCGTCGAGCGCACCGGTCTCCTCGCCGACGCCGACCATGTTGGTCACCATCATCGGAAAGATCGGGATATCGGCGAGCGGGGCAGAGATCGTGCCACCGCGCTTGACCGAGGCGATTATGGTGTCCATCGCGTCTTCGACGACGACGTTGCCGGCCGTTTTGCCGGTGATCTCCAGGGCGTGCAGCAGCGGCACCCCGGCGCCGGTGAGCGCCGCGAGCGTGCGCGACCAGCGCGCGATCGCCACCTCCTGCACGATCGTGCCGATCTTCATCGGGATGCGCAGGCGGAAGCGGTCCCACTGGGGGCGCCCCCAGGAGCTCGCCTTCCACTTCACAAAGGCCACGATCACCGCGATGGTGCCACCGATCAGAAGCCACCAGTCGTCGATGACCAGATGGGACATGGCCACCGAGACCTTCGTGATTGCCGGCAGTTCGCCGCCGAATTCCTTGAACACGTTCTGGAATACCGGCACGAGGAAGGCGACCAGCGCCATCATCACGCCGACCGCGAAGACGATCACCAGGGTCGGGTAGATCATCGCCGATTTGATCTGGCGGCGCAGCGAGGCGTCCTTCTCGAGCTGGTCGGCGACCCGTAGCAGCGAGCCCTCCAGCAGGCCGCCCGTCTCCCCCGCGCGCGTCATCGCGATGAACAGCGGGTTGAACACCTTCGGGTGGCGCTCCATCGCGTCGCTCAGCGGCAGGCCGGCCTCGACGTCCTTGCGGACCGCCACGATCGTGTTCTTCAGCTGCTTGTTCTCGGTCTGTTCCTCCAGCACGTACAGCGCGCGCAGAATGCTCATCCCCGAGGTGATCATCGTCGCCAGCTGGCGCGAGAAGACCGCCAGGTCGGAGGCAGTGACCCTTTCCATGAAGGTCAGGTCGATCTCGCGCGAGGTGTGCTTGTCGGCGATGTCGAGGACGATCAACCCGCGCGACTTCAGCTGGTCGGAAACCGCCTGCTTGGATTCGGCGTCGACCTCGCCCTTCGCCTTCGCGCCGGCGAGGTCCATGGCCTTGAAGACGTAGGTGCTCATGTTGAGCTCACCACGCCACCCGGCGGATGGCTCGTCGTTCCTGGCAAGGATTTGAAGCCCACCCACCCACGCGTGGCGTGCTCGGTACGCGAGTGACCGAGGACAAGGGGTCGTCGGCTTGGCCGACGACCGAAGGCGACGAGACGCCGCCGGGTCATGCCGCCAGCGAGCCGGCGCCCAGCAGGCGCCGCAGCTCTTCGGGGGTGGAGGAGCGCGATTCGGCCATCTTCTGGGAGATCTTGCCGCTGCGCACGAGCGACGCCAGCGAAGCGTCCATCGTCTGCATCCCGTGCGCGGTGCCGGTTTGCAGCGTCGAGTAGATCTGGTGGGTCTTGCCCTCGCGGATCAGGTTGCGCACGGCGGGCGTCGGCACCAGCACCTCGCAGGCGACCACGCGGCCGGAGCCGTCGGCGGTCGGCAGCAGCTGCTGGGTCATGATGCCCTGCAGCGCGACCGACAGCTGCACCCGCACCTGCCCCTGCTGGTGGGAGGGGAAGACGTCGATGATACGGTCGATCGTCTGCGCGGAGTCCTGTGTGTGCAGCGTGGCGAACACGAGGTGGCCGGTCTCGGCGGCGGTCAGCGCGGTGGAGATCGTCTCCAGGTCGCGCATCTCGCCGACGAGGATCACGTCGGGGTCCTGGCGCAGGGCCGCCTTCAGCGCCTCGCCGAAGCTCTTCGCGTCGGAGCCCAGCTCGCGCTGGTTGACGATGCAGCGCTTGTGCGGGTGCAGGAACTCGATCGGGTCCTCGATCGTCATGATGTGCTCGTCGCGGGTCTGGTTGATCGCGTCGATCATCCCCGCCAGCGAGGTGGACTTGCCCGAGCCCGTCGGGCCGGTCACCAGCACGAAGCCGCGCGGCCTGCGCGTGAACTCGTGCACGGTTGCGGGCAGGCCGAGATCGTCGATCGAGGTGAGCCCGACGGGGATCAGGCGGAAGGCGGCGCCGATCGCGCCGCGCTGAAAGTAGGCGTTGACGCGGAAGCGGGCGTGGCCCGGGATCGAGTAGGCGAAGTCGAGCTGCCAGTCGGTCTCCAGGCGCTGGCGCTGGTCGCCGGTGAGGATCGAGTAGATGATCTCGCGGGTGTCGGCCGGCTGCAGGATCGGGTAGTCCTCCAGCGGCGTCAGGCGCCCGCGCACGCGCACGGTCGGATGCGCCCCGGCTGCCATGTGCAGATCCGAAGCGCGGCGGGAGACGACCTCCATCACGAGGTCTGCAAAATCGATGCCCATCGCCCTGCCCATCGGCCTCGCGGTGCCGGTGCGCGTGGCTGCGGGTGAGCGAGTGGACGAAAATTCGAGTGGGTGCCGCCGATGCAAGAGATCTTGCTAGCCGCCGCCCAAAACGCGAGCGAGCTCGGCTATCGAGGTGCGGCCCTGGCGGACCTTGTCGAGGCCGTCGTCGCGCAGGCGGCGCATCCCCTGCTGCATCGCCACCTCGCCGAGCTGCTCGGCGGCGCGGCGTTCCAGCGCGAGCGCGCGGATCTCGGAGGTGACGCTCATCACCTCGTAGATGCCCGCGCGGCCGCGGTAGCCCGAGCCGCCGCAGCGCCGGCAGCCGACCGGCTCGTAGGCCTCGAGGTCGACGATCGCCTTGTAGCCGTTCTGGCGCAGCACCTCGGCGGAGATGATCGTGCGCTTCTTGCAGTGCGAGCAGAGCGTGCGCACGAGCCGCTGCGCGAGCACGCAGTCCAGGGCGGAGGCGACGAGGAAGGGCTCGATCCCCATCTCGATCAGGCGCGTGATCGCAGAGGGGGCGTCGTTGGTGTGCAGCGTGGAGAGCACGAGGTGCCCGGTGAGCGCAGACTCGATCGCGATCTGCGCCGTCTCGCGGTCGCGGATCTCACCCACCATGATCACGTCGGGGTCGGCGCGCACCATCGCGCGCAGGCCGGTGGCGAAGTTGAGGCCGGCCTTCGGCGAGACCTGCACCTGGGTGATCCCCTCGACCTGGTACTCGACCGGGTCCTCGACGGTGATGATGTTCTTCTCGGGCGTGTTCAGTTCCTGCAGCGCCGCGTACAGCGTGGTCGACTTGCCGGACCCGGTCGGGCCGGTGACGAGCACGGCGCCGTGCGTCTGGTGGAAGGCGTGCTCGAAGCGCTCGCGCTCCTCATCGCCCATGCCCAGCTTTTCGAGCTTCATCACCACGGAGTCCTTGTCGAGGATGCGCATCACGATCGACTCGCCGTGCACGCTCGGGAGCGTCACCACGCGCAGGTCGACGTGGCGGCCGTCGACGGTGAGGCCGACGCGCCCGTCCTGGGGCAGCCGGCGCTCGGAGATGTCGAGCTCGGCCATGATCTTGATGCGCGAGACGACCCCCGGGCCCATTTTGCGCGGCACCGTGGTGATGTCCTGCAACACCCCGTCGACGCGGAAGCGCACGCGCGTCTCCTTCCCGTCGGGGGAGAGGTGGACGTCGGAGGCGCCCTGCTCGACCGCCTGCGCGACGATCTGGTTGACCAGCTTGATGACGGGCGCGTCGTCGTCGGTCTCGTGCAGCTCGACGACCTCCGCCTGCGCCTCGTCGCTCTCGGCCAGCTCGCCGCTCGCGGCGACCACGTCGTCGAGGCGATCCAAGCGCGAGATCAGCGCGGCGATGTCCTCGGGCGCGGCGACCGCGACGCGCACCTCGAAGCCGGTCATGATCGCGATGTCGTCGACCGCCAGCACGTTGGAGGGGTCGGTCATCACCACCAGCAGCGTGCGCTTGTCCACGAACGCCACCGGCACCGCCTGGTAGCGCTTCGCAGCCGCGGTCGTCACGAGGTTGGCGGCGCTCATGTCCACCTGGAAGACGCCGAGGTCGAGGTGGTCGAGGCCGTAGCGCTCTGCCAGCGCACGCGCGAGACCGTCGTGGGTGAGGATCCCGCCTTCGACCAGCACCCGCTCGGGCGTGGTCCCCGAGCTGCGCGAGGTGGCGATCGCGTCGTCCACGCGCTCGCGCGCCACCAGGCCCATGTCGACGATCACGTCGGTGAGGAAGCGCGAGGAGGAGCCGCGCCGCGAGGGCGAGGTGATGCCTTGGCGCACCTCGGGGGCCTTGGGCGCATCGGTTTCGGGCTCCGGGAGCTCAACCACCACCGGCGGCTCCTCCGTCTCGACGGCGAAGATCTCGTGCAGGTCGGCGCCGTCGGTCGGGTGGGCGCTCACGACCCCCACCTTGCGTCAGTCGGGCGATTCCCTACCGATCGGAGATCGGCCAGCGCGGCGCATGACATCGAGTGGGGCCGGCCGCTCGGTCCACAGTTCGAGGCTGAGCGCGCCCTGGGCGACGAGCAGCTCCAGGCCGTCGAGCGTCGGCACGCCCTGCTCGCGTGCAAGGGCGAGCAGCTCGGTCGAGCTTTGGGCGTAGACGAAATCAACCACATACGAGTACCTACCGACCAGATCGTGCGCAAGGCTCAGCAGGTTGAGGTCACTCTCGGTGGCGCTAGCCGGTCGTACTAGCCCAACCGAAGTGCAGTTGATCAGGATGTCGGTACTTTCGGGCAACCCCACTGCCCGAATCCCGAAGTCGCTCGCGAGCGACCGCGCGCGGGCGGGCGTGCGGTTCCACACCGACACCTCCCGCGCCCCCGCCTCGCACAGCGCCCATACCGCCGCGCGCGCGGTGCCGCCGGCCCCCAGCACCGTCGCGGTGAGGCCGCGGGGCGAGTGCCCGGCGCGCTCCATCGCCGCGATCAACCCGGGCGCGTCGGTGTTGGCGGCGGCGATCGTCCCGCCGGGCACGAACGTAAGCGTGTTGGCGGCGCCGATCGCACGGGCCGCCGGGCTTGCATCGTCCGCGAGCGCGAGCGCCCGCTGCTTGTAGGGGATCGTGACGTTGGCGCCGTGGAAGCCCGCGGCTCCGAGCGCACGGGTCGTCTCCTCGAACAGCCCCGGAGGTTCTGCCGGCACCGGCAGCAGCTGGTAGCTCCACGGCGGGGCCAGTCCCAGCTCTTGCAGCGCGGCGTTGTGAATCGCCGGCGAGCGGCTGTGCGCCACCGGCCAGCCGAGCACGCCCAGACGGGTCGCGAGACTCACTGCCCCCTCTGCTTGCACGCCGGTTCATGTCCGCCGTTGCCGGCCGCTGTCGAGCGGGCGGCCCTTCTCGGGGAGGCTGCCGCGTCGGTCATTTTTTCTTGCACACCGGTTCGTGGCCGCCATTGCGGTTCAGCGCTTCTTGGTAGGCAGCCGCATTGCGTTCGAATTCGGCGCTGCTCGTCGAGAAGACGAGGTCCCCGCAGCCGTCGGCGCCGTTGACGTAGTAGAGGTAGGGCACATCCGCCGGGTGCGCCGCAGCCTCGATCGCGGCCACCCCGGGGTTGCTGATCGGGGTCGGCGGCAGACCGACGTGCGTGCGCGTGTTGTAGGGAGAGTCGGTCTGCAGCTGCGCCTCGGTGAGCGGCGCCGAGAAGTCGTTGAGCGCGTAGCGGATCGTGGCGTCGATGCCCAACGGCATCCCCAGCCGCAGGCGGTTGTAGATCACCGCAGCGACCTTCGGGCGGTCGCGGGCCAGCAGCGCCTCGCGTTCGACCATCGAGGCGACGACCAGCAGCTGGTAGGGCGTTATGTGAAGCGCACGCGCACGGCGGACCTCCGCGCGGCCGAAGTTTTCTTCGAACGCCTGCAGCTGCAGCGAAACCAGATGCCGGGCGGGCGAGCCGGCGTACAGTTCGTAGGTCGCGGGGAACAGGAAGCCTTCGAGGTTGGGCGTCCCCACCGGCGCCCCGTAGTGAGCGGGGTCGAGCAGCGAGGAGCGCCGTGCCGCCGCCAGGTAGCTGCCGGTCAACCCCTCGCCCGCGGCGATATGCGCAATCTGCCCGCGGGTCTCACCCTCGGGGATCGTGATCCGCACGATCTTTGGAGGGGGAGGAGGAGGGGGGGCAGTGGATTTGTGGAGGGCCGTCGCGATCAGCAACACCCCCGCCACGATGACCACCAGGGTGGCAAGCGCTCCCAGCCGCCTGCGCCGTCGCGTCACGCTCACTGCCATGGGCCGCCCTCCCTCCGGGATCCCCCCGCTGAGGAGGAAGAGGATGCTGGTCCGTCATGCCGGCCCTTCCAAGATCCCCCGTCGGGGGCGGAAGGCGATGTGGAGAGCCATGACTCCAGCATCAGCGCCGCCGCGCGCGAGTCCTCCGATGTCTGAGCGCCGTCCATCCGCTGCGCCATGCGCGTGGTGAGGCGCTCGTCGTGCAGCTCCACTTGGACTCCCTCCCCCAGCCGCCGCCCCAGGCGCCCGGCGAACTCCCGGGTCTCGCGCGTCTGTGCGCTCTCCTCGCCCGATAGCGAGAGCGGCAGCCCGACGACCACCCGCTCGACCGCGTGCCCGACGACGAGCGCCGCCAGCGCGTCGAGCCCGCGGCGGGTGGCCGGTCGCGCGACTGCGTCGATCGGGGTGACGATCGTCCCCGTCGGGTCGGCGAGCGCACAGCCGCAACGGGCGCTGCCGTAGTCGAGCCCAAGGGTTCGCATCAACCGGCGAGGGCGGCCTCGATCGCGGCGCGGCCGACCGCGAGCGCCTCCTGGAGCTTCTCCACCTCGCGCCCTCCCGCCTGGGCGAGGGTGTCGCGTCCGCCGCCTCCTCCACCGACGACCGCCGCGGCCGCCTTGACGATCGCGCCGGCCTTCACGCCGCGCTCGACCAGCGGGGGGGCGACGCCGACGATCAGGTGCACCCGGCCATCGAGCGCGCCGCCGAGCACGATCGCGGCGTCTGGCAGCTTGCCCTTCAGATGGTCGACCAGCTCCGGCAGCGCCTTGGGGTCGGCGACGTCGATCGCCGCGCTCAACACGCGCGCGCCGGCGACCTCGGTGGCCTGCGCGGCGAGGGCCTCCAGATCGACACGGTCGCCCGCCACTCCACCACCGCCTGCCGCTTCGCCGGCTCCGACGCCGCTCCGCAGTTCCTTCAGCTCCTTCTCCAGCCGCCGGCGCTCGAGCTCCCGTTCGCGCACCGCTTCGGGCGCTCCCTCGGGGCGGGTACGAAGCGTTGTGGCGATCTCCGCGAGCCAGCGGTCGTGCGCGCGCAGCAGCTCGACGGCGGCCGGGCCGGTGAACGCCTCGATGCGGCGCACGTTGGCAGCGCTGGAGGTCTCGCTCTGGATGTGGAAGAGGCCGATCTCGGCCGTGGCACGGACGTGCGTGCCGCCGCACAGCTCGCGCGAGTACTGATTTTCCCCCCCGCCTCCCCCCTCGCCGATCTGCACCATCCGCACGACCTCGCCGTACTTCTCGCCGAACAGCGCCATCGCGCCGAGACGCCGGGCCTCCTCGAGCGTCGTGGTGATCGGGCGCACAGGGTCGTCGGCAAGGATCCACTCGTTGACGCGGTCCTCGACGTCGCGCAGCTCCTCGGCGCTCAGCGCCGCGGAGTGGCTGAAGTCGAAGCGCAGCTTGTCGGGGCCCACATAGGAGCCGGCCTGGCGCACGTGCTCTCCCAGGCGCTCGCGCAGCGCGGCGTGCAGCAGGTGGGTGGCGGTGTGGTTGCACTCGGTCGCGTGGCGAGCAGGGTGGTCGACGCGTGCGAGCACCGGCTCCTCGGGATCGAGCGTCCCCTGCTCGACGACCACCGCGAGCGCCTGGTCGTCGCCGAGGCGAAAGACGCCCTCCACACGTGCGCGGCAGTCGCCGTGCTCGCATTCGATGGTGCCGACGTCGGAGACCTGGCCGCCGCCGGCGGGGTAGAAGGGCGACTCGGCGAGCTTGACCAGATAGCGCTCCCCTGCTCCATCGACCGTGCCCCCGTCGCCTTCGCCACCACCCGCTGCCACCTCGTCAGCCGCCGAGCCGTTAGCGGAGACGGGTGCGAGCGCGCCAACAGCGGTGCGCTGTGTCTCGGTTTCGTAGCCGGTGAAGCGAGTCCGAAAGCCTGCGGCAGCCGCCAGCTCCCGCGCGCGCTCGCGTGGGTCCTCGCCGGCGACTTGCGCTCCACCCCCAGCGGCCGCGCGCGCCCGCGCGCGCTGCGCGTCCATCAGCCGCTCGAAGCCCTCGGGGTCGACGCCGAGACCGCGCTCGGCGACCAGTTCCCGCGTGAGGTCGAACGGGAAGCCGTAGGTGTCGTGCAGCTCGAAGGCGTCGGCCGCGGCGATCCCCTCCTCGTCGGCGTCGAGCGCCCGTTCGATCAGCTCCTCCAGCAACCGCGTGCCCTGCTCCAGCGTGCGCCCGAAGCTCTCCTCCTCGGCGGCCAGCCACTTCTCGATCGCCGCGCGCTGAGTGGTCAGCTCGGGGTAGGCGCCGCCCATCAGCTCGCGCACGACCTCGGCGTAGCGCACGAGGAAGCCGCCCTCCATGCCGAGCGTCCGGCCCTGCTGGATCGCACGGCGCATCACGCGGCGCAGCACATAGCCGCGCTCCTCGTTGGAGGGGACGACGCCGTCGGCGACCATGAACGACATCCCGCGCGCGTGATCGGCGAGGATCCGCAGCGCACGGTCGGTGGGGAACTTCTCGCCGTAGCGCTTCCCCGAGAGCTCCTGGCCGAGGTCGATCAGCGGCTGGAACTGGTCGGTCTCGAACACCGACTCCTTGCCCTGCAGGATCGCAGCCATGCGGTTGAGCCCCAAGCCGGTGTCGATGTTGCGCGTCGGCAGCTCTACCAGGTGGTCGTGCGGGTCCTGGTTGTACTGCATGAAGACGAGGTTCCAGAACTCCAGGAAGCGCTCGTTCTCACCGCCGGGAAGGTCGTCCTCCGCGCCGAAGTCGAGGCCACGGTCGAGGTAGAGCTCCGAGCAGGGACCGCTCGGCCCGACCGGGCCCGCTTCCCAGAAGTTCTCCGAGCGGGGGCAGCCGACGATCCGCTCACGCGGCACCCCCACCGCCTCCCAAAGCTCGATCGCCTCCTCGTCGGCGCCCAGCCCGAGCGCCTCGTCGCCCTCGAACACCGTGACCCAGATGTCCTTCGCGCTGAAGCCGAAGACCTCCAGGGAGAGCTCCCACGCGAACTCGATCGCCCCCTGCTTGAAGTACTCGCCAATCGAGAAGTTCCCGAGCATCTCGAAGCACGTCAGATGCCGCAGCGTGGAGCCAACCTTCTCGATGTCGGGCGTGCGGAAGCACTTCTGGCAGCTGGTCAGCGTCGGCGCGGGCGGCGTCTCACGCCCCAGGAAGTAGGGCTTCAGCGGCTGCATCCCCGCCGTGGTGAGCAGCACAGAGCGATCCTCGGGCGGCGGCACCAGCGAGGCGGAGGGGAGCCGCCGGTGGCCGCGCTCCTCGAAGAAGGCCAGGTAGCGCTCGCGGATCTGATCCGAGGTCATCGTCGGATGATCTTAGAGTCCGGCCGGCACGGTTCGCACGCGCGGCGGGCCATTTCCGCGAGGCGTGCGGCTGGGCATGCCACCTACGCGGCAATGGTGCCGTAGCCGAGGATCACGTCTCCGCCATAGAGACAGGCGATCTGCCCCGGTGCCGCACGCGTGATCGGCTCCCGAAGCTCCACCTCGACCGCCTCGTGCCGGCCCGGCCCCGGACTGCAAGCGAGGCGGCAAGGGAAGAGCTGCCCATGTGAACGGACGCGCACGCCATCGACCCGTGCGCCGGATTGGCGCAGCGTCACGTCACGAACCAGGACCGTTTGAGTCATCAGCGCCGCATGGGGACCGACGGTGACGGTGTTGGCAACGGGATCGGTGCCCAGCACGAAGAGCGGCGCTGACCCGCCAGGCAGCCCAAGACCGTGGCGCTGTCCGACGGTGAAGGCGTGCGCGCCTCGATGGGAGCCCAGCCGGCGGCCCTCGAGGTCGAGGATGCACCCCTCGGCACCGCCCGTCACCGATCCTGCGGCCCCATTGCCGCTCCGGCCGTCGGCGGAGCCATTCCCCGCGGGGCCCTTCGCGCCATGGCGGGCGAGGAACCGCGGCAGCGAGGTACCCGCCAGGAAGCAGAGATCCTGCGAGTCGGGCTTGTGCGCCACCGAGAGCCCCTCGCGCGCGGCGATCTCGCGCACTTCGGGCTTGGTCAGGCTCCCCAGCGGAAAGGACAGCCGCACGAGCGAGGCGGGATCGAGCCCGGCGAGCGCATAGCTCTGGTCCTTGAGGCGGTCGGCAGCGATCCGCAGCAGCGGGACGGGCGCCTCGGTGGGATCGGCGGGCTCCTCGAAATGCACGCGCGCGTAGTGCCCGGTGACCAACCGCCCGGCCCCCAGCCGGGTGGCGAGCTCGAGCATCGCGTCGAGGCGCACCGAGCCGTTGCAACGGATGCAGGGGTTCGGCGTGATCCCCTGCGCGTAGCCCGCCAGCCAGCCCTCGACCACGCCGGCGCGAAACTCCTCGCGCAGGTCGATCGAGAGGTGGGGCAGGCCTCGGGCGTGGGCGAGCGCACGGGCGCCGCGTACCGACTGCGCGGAGCAGCAGGAGCGCTCGCCGTCGTTCTCCGCGTCCGCCCACAGCTCCAGCGTCACGCACACCACCTCCTCCCCCCCACGCGCGGTCAGCAGCGCGGCAACCGCGGAATCCACGCCGCCGCTCATCGCCACCAGGGCGCGCCGGGCGCCATCGGACGGCGGTGCGAGCGCAGCAGAGGCGCGGGCAGCTGCCCCGAGCGCCCGGTGCAGCGCGTCCGCGGCCAGCTCGGCGGCGTGGCGCTTAGCGGGGTGCAGCCCCCCCAGCTCGGCGGAGATCTCCTCCGCGCCAATGCGCGCGGCGGCCAGCAGCGGCGCCCCGCGCACGAGCGCGACCGTGGCCGAGCCGGCGGCGAGCGCCGCACCGCAGCCGGAGGCGTCGAAGCCGGCGTCGGCGATCGTGCCCTCGGGCGATGACTCGTCGAGTGCGAGCGAGACGCGCACCAGATCGCCGCAGGCCGCTCCGCCGGCGGCGCCGGTGTATGCCTCGTCGGGCGTGTGCCCCCGCCAGCGCGGGCGCTCGAGATGCGTTGCGAAGGGATCCTGCGCTATCACCAAGCCGAGTTTACGGCCTGGGCGCCCGCCTACCCTTTGGCTTCGGTGATCGCCTGTTCGAGCGCGAATGCGTCGGTGAGCCCGGTGACCGTCGTGACTTCGCCCTTGGGGTTGACGATCAGCAGCGTCGGGGTCTGGTAGACCTGGACGTCGCGCGTGATCGAGCCGAACGAGTTGACCTGGTTGGCGAGCGCGAAGTGCGCCGCGACGTGATTGCGGAGCTTGTGGGCGACTTCGGTGGTGTCGATCGCCGTGGCGTCGTCGTCGTAGCCCTGCGGGTTGAGGAAGAGCAGCAGCACGGTCTTGCCCTGGTGCAGCTCGGCGGCGATTCTCGCCGGCGAGGTTGGCTGTAGATCGGCCTTCATCCTGGCGACGAAGACACCTTCGTCGTGCGCGACCTTCGACTTCAGCCCGAGCCCCGGATCGATCGCTTCGACCAGGTCGACAACGGCCTTCAGATGCAGCGCCTCGGTGAGGTTGTGCAGCGTGAGCGCGGCCGTCGCGGCCGGAGCGGCCGCCGAGTGCGACCTGTGCGTCTGCGCGTGGGAGCGTGCGGTGGTCGAGGCGCTGTGGTGGGTGTGCACGGTCACGGTGGTGTGATGGGTATGCACGGTAGTGGTCGCGTGGTGCGTAGACGCCGCGGAGGTGGTCGTCGAAGCATGTGTCTTGGCGCTGGACCCGGCGGCGGCGGAAGTGGTCGAACCGCGGACTTCACCGGCGTGCTTTTCCTCGTACCCGACGCCCCGTTCCTCCTTGCCCGTCGCTTCGTGGGCCCGTTTGATGTCCCGCGTCAAACCTTCCAGGCCAGGCACGGCGCCATGGTAGACACGGCCGGAGCCCGCACCGGTGGCGGCGGCGTGCGTGGCCGCATTGCTCGGGGAGCTGCCGGCCGATGAGGCGACGCTCGGCGAGGAGCCCCCACCGGTGGTCGTTCCCGTGGAGCGGTGCAACACCATGAACCAGGTGGCCATCAGCATCGCCAGCGCGAGCACAGCCAACAGCGCGATCTGGAAAGGGCGCGAGATCTGAGCCATCAACTCCAACTTCGGCATCCACGCCGCGCGAGTTGAGCCCCAAATCGGGGCTTGGACGGCTCAGGCCTGCGCGCTAGAGATCGTGCAGGCCACGCAGCACCGCGTGGACCACCGTCTCCGTGGGGACGTTCTCCCGCGTGCGGGCCTGCGTATCCTCGAGCATCGTCTCCCCCACGCCCGCGTCATCCCCACCGCCAACGATTGCGATGTAGCGAGCGCCAAGGCGCTCGGCGTGGCCCAGCTGGTTCTTCAGCGAGCGGCCCGCCAGCTCCATCTGCGCGGCCAGGCCTGCGCTGCGGGCTTCGTGCAGGACTTTGAACGCGGTTCTTGCGGTCGTGCCTACGGATGCGACGCTGGCGACCGTGCCTGCGGGCGGTTGGGCTTGCGACCCGAGCCCCTCCCCCAGCCCCCGAACGATGGTGGGCCGCCCGCCCTGGGCATTCTCCTTCGCCTTTTCTCCCTCCTCAAACGCGATGTAGAGATCGATCGCCGGGGGCACATCCGCCGGTGTGTTGCTCGCCAGCATGGCTCGCTCGACCCCCATCGCCCAGCCCATGCCCGGGGTTGGGGGGCCGGGGGTGGGCGGGCCCTTGATCATCTCGACGAGGCCGTCGTAGCGGCCGCCTCCGCCCACTCCGCTCTGCGCTCCGAGCGCGTCCGATGTCAGCTCGAACACCGTGCGGGTGTAGTAGTCGAGGCCTCGCACCAGCGTCGGGTCGATCTCGTAGGCGACGCCCGCCTCGTCGAGCAGGGCCATCACCTCGGTGAAGTGGGCCGCGTCGTCGGGGCTGAGGTAGGCGAGTAGGCGGGGCGCCGTTGCCATCGTCGCGCGGGTGCCGGGGTGGTCGGAGTCGAACGCACGCAGGGGGTTGAGGTCGATCCGCTCGCGCACCTCGGGGGCGAGGTCCTCGGCGTGGGCGAGCAGGTGGGCCTGCAGCTGCTCGCGGTAGCGCTCACGGGCCTCGGGCCCGCCGAGGCTCGAGAGGCGCAGGCGCACCTCCTTGACGCCCAGTTCGTCCAGCAGCGTGCTCAGCAGCACGATCGACTCCGCGTCGACGGCCGGCTCGTCGGAGCCGAGCGCCTCCGCACCGACCTGCCAGAACTGGCGCATGCGGCCCGCCTGGGCGCGCTCGTAGCGGAAGAAGCTCGATAGGTACCACAGCTTCACCGGCTGGCGCAGCTTGTGCATCCCGTGTTCCACGTACGCGCGGCACACGGGGGCGGTGCCCTCGGGACGCAGCGTCAGCGAGCGGTCGCTGCCGTCGGTGAAGGTGTACATCTCCTTCTGCACGATGTCGGTCGAGGCGCCCACGCCGCGCGCGAACAGCTCGGTCGCCTCGAACGTCGGCGTCTCGATCCGCTCGTACCCCGCGCCCTCCAGCAGCGCCCGCGCGCGGGCCTCGATGCGGGCGCGCGCACTCGCCTGCTCCCCCAAAACGTCGTGGGTGCCCCTGGGGGCCTTCAGCTTTGGGGCGCTCACCGGCGAGACGGCTCGCCCGCGGCAAATGGCGCCTGCGTGGCGAGCCGGATCGGCTGGCCGCCGCCGTCGTCCGCCGCGCTCCCCATCGAGGTGCGGAGCTCGGCCAGGAAGGGGTTGGTCTGCAGCTCGCGGCCCAGCGTCGTCACGCCCATGTGCCCCGGGTACACAACGCTCTCCGCGGGGAAGCGCTCCAACAGCGTCCCGATCGACTGCTCCAGCGTGCTCCAATCACCCCCGGGCAAATCCACGCGGCCGACCGAGCCCTGGAACAGCACGTCGCCGGAGAGCAGCACCGGGGACTGCTCCGGCTCCTCGGCGGCGCCGGGCGCGGCAGTCGGGGTCAATGCGTACGTCACGTGCCCCGGGCTGTGGCCGGGCGTGAACACCACCTCGATCTCACAGCCCGCGAGCGTCAGGCGCTCGCCTCCCTTGACCGTGTGCTCCGGCTCCCAGCTCTCGAACGGACCGAAGCCCGGCGGCACCCAGTTCATGATCTCGCTCAGCAGCGGCCGCTCGATCTCCGGGCAGTACACCGGGGCCCCGGTTGCACGCGCGACGGGGGCCACGGCGCCGACGTGGTCGAAGTGGCAGTGGGTGATCAGGATCGCCTCGATCTCCACGCCCAGCGCCTGCGCCGCGGCAAGCAGCCGCTCGGGCTCCTCGCCGGGGTCGATCATCAGCGCGCGGCCGCCTGTGCGGTCCGGCGTGACTATGTAGGCGTTCTCCTGGACCGGGCCGACGGTGAACATCCGCACGTCCGGGGTGCTCGTGCTCACTACGCTTCCGCCTTCGCCTTCGCTTCCGCCTTGGCCTTCGCCTTCGCGCTCGCTTTCAGGCGCTGGCGGCGCTTGTACGCCCACACGTCGGCGTAGTAGCTGACCGGGATGTACAGGAGGAGCACGATCGGGAACAGCTCGATCGCCTCGCTGGAGTTTTTCAGCACGAGGATGCCGATCAGCAGCAGCGCGATCGCCGCCAGCATCGCCTTTACGATCGCGCCCCTCCAAGTCGGCGGGCGGTCGAGCCGGTTCAGCTGTCGCTCACGTGCCTTTGACTTCTCGCTGGCAGCGGTTCCTTTGCGCTCCGCGGCGGTCGGGGGGCGCCCGGTTCGCCCGCGCGACTCCACCATTCCCGCCGCGTTGCCCCGGTGCTTGGTCTTGCGCTTGGTCTGTGCCATCCCGCTACAAGCCTAGTGCCTTCTCGATCGTGTGGCGCTCGGGGTCGAAGCCGGGCATGGGCACGTCCGCCGGGAAGCCCTCCAGCGCCGCCTCCGGGGCGAGACCGACGAGCTCGGCACAGGCGATCACAGCGTGCGCCTCAACCGCCTCCACCACGGCGCGCAGCGGCACCTCGGCGGGACGCTCGATGTTCAGCGACACCTGCGGGGTGGGTGGGTCCCCATCCAGCGCCACCCCGATCGCGCGCACGCCCGGCAAGCCCTCCACGCCGCCCTCGCGGATCAGGCCGGCGATCCGGCGCGCGTCCCACACGGTGGCAGGGGGCATCAGCTCGAGGTTGAACGCCACCAGCGGTGGGCGGGCGCCCACCAGCGTGGCGCCAGCGGTCCGGTGCAGGTCGGTGGGGCCGAAGTCCGGGGTCAGCTCTCCGGAGCGCATCCGCTCGGCCAGCGCCTTCACGCCGCCCCTGCGCAGCTCCGCGCGGGTGCGCCCCCCGCCCAAGTCGCCGTACAGGAACACCGGCACGCCGAGCGCCCCGATCTCCTCGGCCACTACGAGCGCCTCCGCGCACGCGGCGCCTCGCAGCTCGTCATTCAGGTGGACGACCGGCACCACATCCACCGCGCCCACGTGGGGATGTGCACCACGCCCGTCGCCGATATCCACACGCCCGAGCGTCTCCGCCGTGCCCGCCGCCAGCGCAGCCGCCAGCGAGCCGGGGCTGCCCGCGAGCGTGAACACCGCGCGGTGGTGGTCGGTGTCGCGGTGCACGTCCAGCAGCCGCGCCTTGCCGCCAGCCGTGAAGGCCGCAGCGATTGCCTCCACGTTCACGGGGTTGCGGCCCTCGGCGACGTTGGGGACCGCCATCATGGGAAGCGTGCTCATCGCAGTCGAACTCTTACAGCCTGGGCGCACTCGCAGCTCCAGCTCACAGCCTCGCAAGCACGAGGCCCGTGTCCAGCTGCACCATCACAGCCTCGCAAGCACCAGCCCTGTCGCCAGCAGCACCATCACAGCCTCGCAAGCACCAGCCCCGTCGCCAGCAGCACCATCGCCAGCGCGCATGCGCTGAGCGCACCCTCTGCCGGGGCTGCCATGCGGGCCGCATCGAGCGGCACAACCGTGCCGTCCGTCAGGCGCTGCGCCCCTTCGATCGACACGGTGCGCCGGCGCAGCTCGCGCACCGGGGTGCTGAGGCGCCGCTGGGCGATCGTCATCATGAAGCAGCCCGCGGCCGCGAGCACCGCCGCGGCACGGAGTTCCAGCGCGTTGATCCAGTAGCCGGTCAGCGCCGGGAAAGCTCCCCACGAGGCGGCCAGCCAGAAGGCGGTGTGGAAGCGCCCGCCCCACCACTCGAGGTTGTAGGCAAGCACGATGAACGCCCCCGCGCACACGAACGGGATCACCGTCAACGAGATCGTGACCGCCCCCACGACCCCGATCGCCACCGCCCCGGCGAGCGAGATCGCCGCCATCGCCACCAGCATGCCTCTCGAAAGGTGGGTGCCGAGCGGCCGGCCGTTGAGCTCGTCGAGCACATGCGCGCACACGCCGACACCGAGCAGGAACGCGGCGAGCGCCGCCAGCAGCCGCCCGCCGTACAGATGCGGCGCGACGGCCGCCCCGATCGCAACGTTGGCGAGGTTCCACGCCGTGTAGGGCGGGTGAAGCACCGTCACGAAGTCACGCCAGCCGCCCGGGCGCAGGGCGTAGAAGGCGGGGCGGTCGAGGGGCTTATGCCCGGGGCCGTCGTTGTGCCCGTCAGCGTGTGCGGGCACCGCGCCCGGCGATGTAGCCGCCTCAGTGGGCATCGCCGCGTCCCTCTCCGTGTGGGCCGGCCTTCGCGCTCGCCTCGGCTCTCGTCCCCCACATCACCACGCCTCCGCCGAGGCTCATGCGCCTGACCTGCACCCCGTCGATCCCCGCCTCGCGCCACAGCTCTACCACCCGCTCCAGCGGGAAGCGCTCGTAGAAGTCGGGGATGCTGTGCGCGAGGAAGCTCCCCGTCGCACACCACTCGCGCGAGAACAGCCGGCCCAGCACCGGCAGCCCCACGTGCGTGTACAGCCGCCACGCCGCGCGCCACCACCGGTTGGGCGGCACCGCGAACTCCAGCATCGCGATCCGGCCCCCCGGGCGTACCACGCGTGCGAGCTCCAACAGCGTGGCCGCGGGATCGTCGACGTAGCGCAGCAGGTAGGTGAAGGTGAGGTGGTCGAGCTCCGCGTCGGCGAACGGCAACCGCTCGGCCTCGCCCTCGATCAGCGACACCCGCGCCGCGAGCATTGGGTCTCGCGCCAGCCGCGCCCGTGCGCCGGCGAGCATCCCCGGGCTCTGGTCGAGCCCCACCACGGTGCAGGCGTAGCGGCGCACCAGCTCCTGGGCGACCATACCGGTGCCGGTCGCCACGTCGAGCACGCGCTCGCTCTGCGCCGCATCGATCGCGGCGACCATCGCCCGCCGCCAGCGCGGGTCCTGGCCGAAGCTCAGCAGCGTCGCCACGCGGTCGTAGTCGCGCCCCAGCGGGGCGAACAGCTCACGCGCGTGGGGTTTGCGGGGCGGATGGGAGGGCTGGTGGATTCCCATCCCTTGCCCTGCCCACTCGCCGGCGGCGGCTCTCATCGCACCGCACAGTGTCGCTCATCGAGGGGCGCGGGGCGATGAGACCCGCGCGCCATTGCCAGACGCTGCGCGATCGGGTGCGCTACGAGACGTTCACCGTGAACGACTCCGTCGCCGTCTCGTGCACCTTCTTCGTGGAGTCCAGCACCTCGACGGTGATCTGAAACGAGGCCCCGCCGGGATATTTTTTGGGTCCCAGCTCACCCGACAGCAGCCCCGTGGTGCTCAATTTGATGCCGAGCGGCAGCTTCCCAGAGACTTTCCTCCATTTGTAGGGAGCAAGACCGTCCGCCGCTTCCAGCTGATAGCTGTAGGGCACGCCGGGCGTCACCTCGGGCACCGAGGTGGTCGTGATGTGCAGGCCGGCGATCTCGTCGGTGCTCCCCGACGAGCCGCCGTAGTTGGCGTCAGCCGTGTAGGTGGCGGTAATTTCGTCGCTGCCCTGTTGCCCGGGGAGCTTCGTCGCGCAGCTGGCGGTGTCGGGCGAGCCCTCGTTCAGCCCCTCGGCTTCGCAGCCCGCGATTTGCCCGTGGCTGTCGGAGAACGAGACGGTGCCGGTGGGAGTGCCGACACCGGGGGCAACGGGCGCCACCGTCGCGATGTAGGTGACCGATGCCCCCACCGGGCCAGCGCCTTCGTCGGAGGAGCTCACCGAGGTGCTCGTCGGCACCCCCGGTGTGGTCGCCGAGGTGAGGTTGACCGTGAGGATATTGCGGTACAGCGCCGGGTCTTTGGCTCCGACTATGTAGGGGGCCGAGGTGTTTGTCCCGAGCTTCGTCCCGGCGGTGGTGACCGGTTTGGAGATGCGGTAGCCGGAGAACACCATCGTCGCCGACCCATTCGGGTTCTGTACGACGGCCGGGCCATACGCGCGGCCGCTGTAGTAGGCGCTGACCCCGAGGGGCTTGTCTTCGCCGTGCGCGAGCGCTTCGTCCTGTTCGCGCGAGGCCGAGAACGTGTAGTCGGTGCTCAATACCACCTTCGGCACCGACCATTCCTTGCCGTTGGTGGATTCGGTGTAGAAGATCTGGTTGAAAGCATCGCTGTCGCCGTCTGTCGCCCACGACCCCGACAAGAACATGCCGTCGCTCCCGTTGGGGTTGGTGACGATCGTGCCGCGCGAGCCGATGAAGCGCAGCTCCGTCGTGTCGGGGCTGCCGGGCGCGAGGTCGGTCGGTTCGCTGTTGGAGGGGCTGGTCTGCTGGAGGGGATTGGAGAGGTCTGTGTATTCGCCGCTGTCGTTGCCGGTGCCGGACGTGGTGCCGCTGATCGGGCCGAGGTCGGTGAAGTCGATCCCGTTGTCGGTGTAGGCCGCGCGCAGAACCGTGTAGTCCTCGTTGTTGGCAAACAGCTTCTCCGGGCCCTTGGAGGAGGAGTTCTTGCCCTCGCCGATCTTTTCCAGCGTGGAGACCGGAGCGATCGCGGCGTTCGGGCCGCCGACCCAGTTGCCTTCCTTGACCGATCCTTCCCCCCCGGTGCAGCCGGTCAGGTCGTAGCTGCCGGTCGGCACGCCGGTCTGCGTGGCGGGCGTGTTGCCGGTGCAGGTCACTTCCTGGATCGGCTTGCCGACTTCGGTGCCGAGGTAGATTTTGAACGAGCCCGAGCTGGGCAGCGGCTCGCTCGGGTGCACCGAGGGCGTGTAGACGATCGCCGATTCCGGCGCCAGCGGAAGCGCCACCGTCCCGGCTTTATAGGTGGAGCCGCTGCCGGACCCATCCGTCGTCCCGACGATGAAGTAGGCGAGAATCTTCTCGGTGTACAGCACCACGGTCGAGCCTTCGGGTGCGCCGGGGTACTTGGGCAGCGTGCCGACGATCCCGTCGGGCGACTTCAGGCCGGTTGTGACCTGAGCGCCGGGCGGCAGAATCGGGTCGGCGGTGATCGCGTCGCCCTGGTGGACGGTCAGCGACGAGCCGCTGGTGTTGGTGCAGTTCTCGATTTTCGTCGTTGGGTTGGCGTTGGACTGTGCGCAGTAGACCGTGTCGCCGTCGATATAGAAGCGGTTGGGCGCGTTTTCGTTGAGGATGAAGGTCGTAAGCGGTGAGACGGCGGGGTTGCCGTTCAGGAAGCTGAACTTTTCCAAACCGCCTTCGCCGTTGGTTTTGTTCGGCCCTGCGGGGACCGTGTAGGTCGCGCCTTTCACCGGTTTTTTCCCGCCGACTTCTTCGGGGTTGGCGGTGGCGATCACCTGGACGAGGTTGTCTTTGGCTTTGACGGTCAGGTTGGAAGACCCGGCGACGGTGCATTCGGTGAGTTCGGCCGGCGTCGCGTTGGTGCCTTTGCACGTGATCACCGAGCTCGATGGGGAGGCGGCGTTGTAATCCTCGTAGGGGCCGGCGACGATGTGCTCCGGCGAGTTCGCTTCGCCGAGCGTGGACACGGGGATGCGCGCGCCCGTGCCGCTGGTGGGAACTTCGATTTCGGATTCGGCGTAGGTGTTGGGATCGATGCCCACCGATTCGCTCCCGGGCAGGGCGGCGAGCGGGTTGGCCGCCGTCGGTTCGACGTTGTGCACGAGCAGGCCGACGCCTTCGTAGTCACCCGCGGGGCGCTGCAGCGTGTAGAGCTTCGTGCTGCCGCCGATCGGGGCCACATAGGGGTGGCCCTGGCCGTCGTCGTTGGTGTCGGCCGTCGGGCAGTAGCCGGGGTTCTGCTCGAGCGCTTTGCCCTCGGCGACCCAGGTCTTACCGCCGTCGGTCGAGCGCGCGACCGTGATCGCCTCGTCCGCATCCTTCGGCCGGTAGTCGAAGTAGCCGGTGAGCGAGCCGTCGGGGTTGCGCACCACGTCGGGGAAGTAGTAGGGGGAGAATGGCAGCTTGCTGCCGGTTGGCTGCGAGACGAGCGAGCCCTGCTCGTTTTCGCTCTCTTCCGTATTGCAGTAGCCGGAGAGCGGGCCCGGCGTGCCCGCCACGCCGCTCGGGTAGGGGATCAGCTTCGGCACTTCTTTGCCGTTTTCGAGCACTTTCTGTTCGCCCGGGTATACCGCGAGGTTGGGCTCGCTGACGCCGCCCAGCGTCGTTTCCGGGCCGCCGAAGGAGAAGGTCGGCAGCAGGTCGGAGCTCGGATATTCGCCCCCCAGCGACGGATCGCCCTGGGAGGTGTTCCACGGGCCGCCTTCGATCGTGTCCACGGCCGGGGGTTCGGCCGTATAGGTGGTCCCACCGGCGGCGGCCAGCGGGGCGGCAATGAGCATCAGTGCGAGGGCGCCGCCCCCGCAGAGCACGAACAGGGCACGTCGAAGAGCGTTGAAGCGGCGCACGAGATCTCCTCCATCGGGGTTGATGCCGGGGCTTCTACCACAGGGGATCGAGCACTCCCAAGACAGGTCACGGGATGTTCACGAGATCCGGTGAGAGGTCACTGAATGTTCACGAGATCGACGCTCGGCGCGGCGTCTTCCGGCGTCCTGTCCACGAGCGCCGAGGACTATCCGCGACGAACCCCGCGAAAGTCATCGAAGGTGGCCGCTACCAAAATGTCGATTCAGGGCATACCCGTTCGATGTAAGGGCAGAGCCGGGTAGAACCTCTGGGAGAACCGACGGAGGCCGGCGGCCAACCACGACGACAGGAGCAGCGCGATGCGATTCATGATGATCATGATCCCGAGCCCGCGGGAGGAGAAGGACTGGGGCCCCAAGCCCGAGGACGTTGCGGCGATGAGCAAGTACAACAAGCAGCTCGAGGAGGCCGGCGTGCTGCTGACGCTCGACGGGCTGCAGGAGACCGGTAAGGGCGCGCGCGTCGGGTTCGCCGGCGGCAAGCCGCGCGTGACCGACGGACCGTTCCCCGAGGCGAAGGAGGTGATCGGCGGCTACTGGATGATCGAGGCGCCCTCCAAGGAGGAGGCGGTGGCGTGGGCCACGCGCTGCCCGGCGGCCGACGGCGACATCATCGAGGTCCGCCAGGTCTACGAGATGGCAGACTTCCCGCCGGAGGTGCAGGCGGCTGCCGCGGGGTAGGACATGCGGAGGGTTTGGGATCGTCCACGTGCCGCACCTGGATCCCGTCCGCCCGGGCGCTGGGCTTCCGTGCCCAGCGACAAGCGCGCGTGGACGATCCCCAAATGCTTCCCCCACCTGGCCGACCAGCCAGTATGATCTGGGGCCCCCTTTGGCGAGAACGGAGGTCCTCATGGCAACGGCAGAGAGCGGCGTGCAGAGCGTCGACGTCGACAGTCTCGACCTGGATGAGGTGCTGGTGACCGACAGCCCGCTGTGGGAGGAGGGCCCGCCGCACGAGCTGTTCGCGCGGCTGCGCGGGGAGTGCCCGGTGCACTGGACCAAGCGGATCACCGAATTCCCCGAGGAGGCCGGGTTCTGGTCGATCACGACCGCCGACGACGTGCTCGCGGTGAGTCGCGACTGGAAGACCTTCTCCTCCGAAAAGGGCGGCGTAACCGGCGTCTCGGCGGTGTTCCCGCTGGAGCTGGTGCAGTCGATGTTCATTGGCATGGACCCCCCCAAGCACGACCGCATCAAGGCGCTCTTCCAGGCCGGCTTCACGCCCAAGCGAATCGCCGCGCACGAGCAGACGATCCGTGAGATCGTCGCGCGCGTGCTCGACGGGGTGGAGGGCCGGGAGGCCTGCGACCTCGTAAACGACGTCGCCCAGCCCGTGGTAGCCCGCGTGATCGGCAGCTTCATGGGCATCTCCGAGGAGGACGATGTGGCGTGGGCGCGGCTGATGAACTCCACGCTCGGCGCCAACGACCCCGACCTCAACCCCGAAGGTATCGAGGGCGCGGTCGCCAACGATGTGCCCGAGATCTTCGAGCGCTGCGCCAAGATGATCGCCGAGCGCCGCGAGCACCCGACGGACGACCTGACGAGCTTGCTGGTGCACGCCGAGATCGACGGCGAGCGCCTGGAGGAACACGAGATCGTGATGGGCTTCTTCCTGCTGGTCGCCGCCGGCAACGACTCCACCAAGGCGACCTACTGCAGCGGAATGCGCGCGTTGATGGAAGACCCCTCACAGCGCCGGCAGCTGCTGGAGGACCCCTCGCTGATCCCGAGCGCCGTCGAGGAGTCGCTGCGGATGTTCCCGGCGTTCGCCCACTTCCGTCGCACCGCCACCTGCGACACCGAGGTCGGCGGCCAGCAGATCAAGGAGGGCGAGAAGGTGCTCATGTGGTACCCCTCCTCCAACCGCGACGAGACCCGCTACGAGAACCCCAACGCCTTCGACGTGACGCGAAACCCCGAGCACCAAGCGTTCGGGGCGGGCGGCCGCCACTTCTGCCTCGGCACGGCACTCGCGCGCATGGAGCTACGCATCCTGCTCGAGGAGACGCTGCGGCGCTTCCCCGCGATGGAGATGGTGGGGCAGCCGGCATTCGTGCAGTCGCCCTTCCTCAACCAGCTGAAGACGCTGCCGGTGCGGCTGAGGGCGGCGTAGACCCCGGGCCCCGCGTAGACCTCCAGAGTTAGAAGCGGCGGAGATCCCCAGTCTCAGTACGGGCAGCCCAGCGTCCAGTGCTTCAGGCTGCCGGCCGACGACGGGGCGCGGCGGGTGAAGCGCAGCGTGACCTTGTTGTACACCCGCAGGCCGGCTTTGCAGGTACGTGTGCCGTCGGCCCTCACGGCGACCGGGTAGCGGACGATTTTGCCGCTGGCGCAGTTGGGCGTACAGGTGTTGGTCGCAAGGGTGCCGGCGGCCAGGGCGCTAGCGCCCCCGAAGCTCGACCAGCGCAGGCCGGTGAGGGCAGTGTTGCCGTCGCCGCAGGTGAGCGTCACCGTCTTTGGACGGCTGCTGGCACTGGTGCAGTTGGTGATCTTGATGGTTGACGTCGCGAAGGCGCTGGCGCCGACCACGGCCGCCAAGACAATGACCAGGATTCCGCCGGTCAAAACAGATCTATTGAGAAGTCGCATCGCGCAATGATTGCACAGATGCCCACAAAGCCACAGCCAGCAGCCCCGCACCGGCCAATCGGCGCGGGGCTGTGGCGCTTCAAGAGACTCTCAGCGACCGGAACGGGTGCGCAGCGCAAGGCGAATCGAGAGCCCGGCGCCGAGCAGCAGCACGCCTGCCCCCACCACCCATGTGAGGTTCAGTCCGGTGAAGGGCAAAGTCGACGCTGTGGGTGTGGTCGTCGTCGGGGTCGGAGTCGTTTCTTTGGCCGGTTCCGGAGTGGTCGCCGGCGTGGTTTTCGACGCTTCTTTGGAGGGTTCTACTTCTTTTTTCGGTTCCGTTTTGGTCGCCGGGGTGGGCGGTTTGGTGCTGTAGCCAGCGGTCCCGGTGCTCGTCGCGGCGAGGGCTGGCGCAGCTGGGAGGAGCAGCGCCAGCACGGCCGGCAGCGCCAGCAGCTCACGGCGGGCTGGCCGAAAGGGGGATGCGAGCCGCAGGCGAGTGTCGCCCCGCTTCGGTCGACGGCGGCCGCGCGGTCCCGTGCGGCGGCTGGATGTCTGGTTGATCGTCGCTGCGGCTGCCGTCTGGGGCCGGCTCGACGCCATTCCTTGGGTACGAGTCATGCTACGCACCTCCGTGTTCTCTGTGTTCGATTGCGGCCCCGGCGGGGTCGGGGTCGTGGTAAGGGGTCCCGCGAAGTCTATTGCGATCGGTGGATCGCTTCTTTCCCGTTCCACCCCGTACCCGGTTTTCCTGCACGTGCACCCTCGCTGTGGCCTCCCGCGGTCCTCACGACCCCGGGCTCGCGGCCATGCTCGCGGAGCTGGGCGGATGGGCGCCGACACTGACGCGGCCCTCGAGGGTGCCCTCCTGCAGCCGTTTGCGCAAAACCTTCTTGTCGAACTTGCCCACGCTCGTTTTGGGCACCTCGTCGATGAAGGCGAACTCGTCGGGCAGCCACCACTTCGCCACGCGCGGGCGCAGATGCTCGATCAGCTCCTGCGCGCTCGTGCTCGAGCCCTCGCACATCACCACGCAGCACAGCGGCCGCTCCGCCCAGCGCTCGTCGGGCTTGGCGATCACCGCCGCTTCGAGCACATCGGGGTGGGCCATCAGCTCGTTCTCCAGCTCCACCGATGAGATCCACTCGCCGCCCGACTTGATCACATCCTTGGAGCGATCGGTGATCCGCACGAACGCCTGCTCGTCGATCGCCGCGATGTCGCCGGTGCGCAGCCAACCTGCGTCGAACTTCTCATCGCCGGAGGGATCGTCGTAGTAGCGGCGGGCGATCCACGGACCGCGCACCTCGATCTCACCCGTTGACTCGCCATCCCACGGGACCTCCTCGCCGTCGTCGCCGACCAGGCGCAGCTCGATCCACGGCAGCGGCTTGCCCTGCAGGGCCCGTTCGTCCCAGTAGCGCTCGTCGTGGCCACGCTCCTCGGAAGGGTCCGAGAAAGTCACCACCGGACTGGTCTCGGTCATCCCCCACCCCTGGTGGATCACCACCCCGTGGCGCTCCTGGAAGTCCTTCATCAGCTGCCGCGGCACCGCCGAGCCGCCGCACACCGCGTTGCTCAGCGACGAGAGGTCCACCTCGTTGGCGTCGGCGTAGCGCAGCATGTCCGCGAAGATCGTCGGCACGCAGCCCATCACCGTGGGGCGCTCGCGCTCGATCGCACGCGCCAGCGGCTCGGCCTGCATGAAGCGGTCGGGCATCAGCAGATCGGCGCCGCACAAAGCGGCCGCGAACGGCAGGCCCCAGGCGTTGACGTGGAACATCGGCACCACCACCAGCACCCGGTCGCGACGGGAGAGGCCGAGGTTGTCCGCCATCAGCGACGCGGTCGCGTGCAGGCACACCGAGCGGTGCGAGTACAGCACGCCCTTGGGATTGCCGGTGGTGCCGCTCGTGTAGCACAGCGATGCGGCCTGGCGCTCGTCGAGCTCGGGGTAGAGGGATTCGGAGGCCGCCGGGCCGGTGGAAGCGGCATCGGAGTCCTCAGCCGCCTGCTCGAGGAGCTCCTCGTAGCGCAGCACGTTGGGGAGCGAGCCGGCGTCGCCATCGCCCATGAGGATGAAGTGGCGCACCCCGTTGAAGGTTGGCGCCAGCGGCTCCAGCAGCGGCACGAGCGAGTCGTCGACGAAGATCACCTCGTCCTCGGCGTGGTTGACGATGTACGTTATCTGCGAGGCGTTCAGGCGGATGTTGAGCGTGTGCAGCACCGCCCCGATACACGGCACCGCCATGTACAGCTCGAAGTGGCGCTGGTTGTTCCAGGCGAACGTCCCCACCCTGTCGCCCTGCTCGATTCCGAGGCTCTTCAGCGCCCGCGCGAGGCGATCGACGCGCTCGCACACCTCCCCAAAACTCGCGCTCACGGTTCCCTCCGGCGTCAGCGTCAGCACCCGCGCAGACGGGTGGCAGTCGCGCATTCGCCGCCGCGCGTGCTGCAAGCTCAGCGGGAAGTCGTCCTGCATCAATCCCTCCAGCATCCCCATCACGGGAGCATACCTATGAGCGCCCGCTCCTCCGAGCCGAGCGGCGTGGGCAGCCGATCGCGGGCAAACCACCCGGCCTCGGCGATCTCCACCGGTTCGATGCGCACCCGGGAGGGGTCTGCGATCTCGGCGTGCGCGCACGTCAGGCGCACCGCGATCCGCTCCAGGCGCGTCTCGAACATCGCCAGCTCGCGCAGCTCCAGGTCGCGCAGACCGAGCTCCTCCTCCATCTCCCGCGCAGCGGCGCGCAATGGCAGCTCGCCGCGGTGCACCCCTCCGCCGGGCAGGTACCAAACATTGCGCCTGCCATAGGTATGACGCACGAGCAACACCTCTCCGCGATGGGTTAGCACGCACTTCACCCCGCTGCTGCTGCGCCGCCACAGCATCCCCCGCAGCTGCACCCCCCGCCACGCCACCCGGTACACGCGGCGCATTGCCGCCACGCGCCAGGACGACACTACGTCACCACCCCTGCCGGGCGGGTGGGCACCAATCGCGAGCCCCTACCCAAATCAGAAAAACTCTGCGCACATCACACGCGTTGGCCCATCCGCCTGCCAAGGCCGGGAGACACTCGCTTTCGACCGGAGTCGGGGGACGCTTGCGCATCCCCGGTCCGGCCAGCATCCCCGTTTCGAGGAGCCGTCAGATCGCGGTACACGCCGTGCGTGCGGCGCGCCACGTCGCTCCAGTCGAAGCCCAGCACATGCTCGCTCGCCTCCGCCACAAGGCGCTCGCGCAGCTCGTCGTCGGTCAGCAGCCGCTCGATCATCGTGCCGAGGTGCGCCGCGTCCCCGCCGTTGAAGCGCAGGCCGACGCGCTCGCCCGCCGGCACCACCTCGCGCAGACCGCCCGTGTCCGCGACGATGCAGGGGCAGCCCGACGCCATCGCCTCGAGCGCGACCAGCCCGAAGGGCTCGTAGATCGAGGGCACCACGCAGAGGTCCGCGATCCGGTAAAGCGAGTGCAGCGCGTCATCGCCGATCCACCCGAGGAAGGCGCCGTGCTCCAGCAGCCCAAGGCGCTCTGCCTGCGCCTTCAGCTCCGCTTCGTGCGTGCCGCTGCCGGCCACCAGAAAGCGCACGTTGCCGACGTGCTCGATCACGCCGGGCAGCGCGTCCAGCGCGAGCTGAAAGCCCTTCTCGTACACGAGGCGCCCCACCAGCACCACCAAGCGCTCCTGCGGCTGCGCGAACTCGCGGCGCAGGGCATCCAGGTCGCCCACCGGACGCAGGTCGCGCGGGTCGATCCCGTTCGGGATCACCGTGATGCGATTCTCGTCGATGTCGAAGATGTCCGCCACGTGGCCCCGCATGTAGTGCGAGCAGGTGATCACCGAATCCGCACGCCCCGCCATCCACTTCTCCACCGCGTGGATGTGGGCCTGCGGCTCGTCCTGCACCCAACCCTGGTGGCGCCCGTGCTCGGTGGCGTGGATCGTCGTCAGGTAAGGCACCCCGAGGCGCTCCGCAAGTGCCTCGCCGGCGTGTGCAACCAGCCAGTCGTGACCGTGCACAAGCTCATATCCGCGCTCACCCGCAGCCCGCTCCTCCGCGAGCGTCGCCCCCGCCCGCACCATGTCCGCGTTCATCCGCTCCACCCACCCCACGAAGCGCTCCAGATCGCGCGGCCAGTTGGGCTCGCGCACGCGGTACACACCCACCCCCCCGCACTCCTCCATCTCCAGGGATTCTCCCGTCCCGCGAGTCAGCACATCCACCGCCACCCCCTGGCGCACCAGCTCCTCCGCCAGCTTGCGCACATGCCGCGCCAGCCCACCCTCGATCACGGGCGGGTACTCCCAGGAGAGGATCAACACTCGCTCTGCCAAGTCACCCACCCTACCCGACGACCCCGGGGCGGGCGCGACCGCCGGTGGAGAGCTTGGCCGTTTTATTTCTTCCGCCGCCAACCAATCCGATCGGGGGTCGGGTGGAAAGCAAACTTTTCAGGCCCCTCCCAATCTCGCGGGGTCGCAGACTGGATCAGGAGACGTGGGATTCTGGAAAGGGCGGCCGGCGCCGGGGAAGGAAGGAATGACCCCGACGCCGGCCAGCCAGCGCATGACATGCCCTTGGAGGAAGTCACAGCGCCGGCACTTGGTGGACGCGGTCCGGTGACCGCTCCTAAGCTCCGCTTTTACATCCTTTTGTCTGAAGACTATTTGTCCGAGACGCAGGATGCTCCCTCCGTGGAGATCCTAGAGCCTTTCGGCGCCAACCTCCGTAGCGCGCGCTCCGCGCGAGGACTGACCCAGGAAGCGCTCGCCGACGCCGCCGGGATGCACCGCACCGCGATCTCGTTGCTCGAGCTCTCCAAGCGCGATCCCCAGCTCTCCACGATCGTGAAACTGGCCGGCGCACTCCGCATCGCCCCGCTCGAGTTGCTGCGCGGCATTAGTGGCGACCCCTACCGTGCCGAGGATCCCTGCAGAGCGATCCCAGGATCGGTGGATCCAAGCTGAGCACTATCCCGCGACCGGAGCCGTCGCCCGCTCTCCGAGCTCCGATCGGCTCTCGCCGAGCATCTCCCAGTGGCCCACCGTGCGGCGCAGCTGGAAGTAGGCGATCGCGCCGGGGACGCTCGGCAGCCAGAAGGCCAGCAGGCGATACGTCAACACCGCGATCAACGCCAGCGCGCCGCCCACCCCGAAGGCCACCAGCGCCCCGATCATCCCGCCGTCCACGCCGCCGATGCCGCCCGGCAACGGCAGCAGGTTGGCGAGCATCCCCACGAAGTACGCCTGCACCAGCACCGCCACCGGTGGCGCTTCCCCGAAGGCGCGGAAGCATGCGTACAACACCGCCACGTTGAACGCCCACCACGTGATCACTCCCAACAGCGCCCATTCGGGGTGGCGCAGCTTCTGCAGGGCGAAGCGCGCGCCGTCCGATGCCGCCGCGGAGGCCTTCGCAAGCCTCCTAAGTAGGTGCACCACCTGCCGGCCGATTCGCGTCTTGCGCCCGCGCTCAAGCTGGCTCAGACGCTGCTCCAGGTCGGGTGGCACGAGGGCCAGCACGGCGATCGCCACCAGGCCCACCGCACCCACGATCGCCGGGACGATCGTGATCGCAAACGGGTGCGGGCCGGGGAACACGCCCGCATACAGGCCCACGCCGCACACGACCAGCGCCGCCATGTACACCCCGTACAGCAGCACGAGGAAGGCGATCATCCGCTGCGCGACCTCACGGCTCTCCATTCCCGAGCGCCGCAGCGACCACGCCGTCACCGCCACCCCGCCCGCGCCGCCCGCGGCGAACAGGCGCGTCGCCGCCAGCCCCGCCATCGTGATCTGGTAGCTGTGGCGCCAGTGGATCGGCGAGCCCTTCGGCACGTGCACGCCCTGGAATATCGCGATGTAACTGGCCATCGACACGACCTCCACGATCACCGCCACCGCGATCCACCAGGCGTTGCCTTCGTTGAGGCGGTCCCAGGTGTGCTTCACGCCGCCAAGTTGGGGCAGCACGAAGTACAGGAACGCCAGCGCAGCCAGCACGAAGATCCCGAACAGCAGCATCCGCCGGCCGGTGACGCGTACGCGCAGCACCTCCTCGTGGCTCGGCTGGCGGTCGGTGCGCCGGCGCTCGGTGATCCGCCCGGGGCGCACGTTCGCGAGCCTCCCACCCGGGCGAGCGCCCTCGAGCCTCCCCTCCGGGACAGTCGGCGCTCTGCTCACCCGGCCGCTGTCGGGGCCCACAGCGCCCACCGGCTCAGCCTGCAAGACAGCCATTGCACTCTCCTTCGACGCCCCACCGCTCCGCCCCTGCGTGCTCGCCTCCCCGGCGCACACTCCCACGTGGGCTCCCCGACCGGTCATATCCGTTCCCCGTGCGCCCTCGCCTCCAATGCCGACACCGTGCGTGCGCAACGTCTCACGGTCGGGGCCGCCCGCGGCGCCAGGCGGCGCACCGCCATCGTCAGCGCCGCGCCACCGAGCAGGTCGGCGACGTAGTGCTCCCCGAGGTACACCAGCGCGAACCCCAGTGTCGAGGCGTACGTCCAGCCGATTGCGCCGGCCGCCGGACCGCTCTCGCCGAGCAGCAGCGCGGCCATGACAGATGTGGCGAAATGCAGCGAGGGCATCGCAGCTAGGGGGTTGCCTCCAAGCACACTGTAGAGGGGGCCCCAGCCGTCACGCCAAAACGACTCACCGTACTCGACCATCATCCGCCGCACGTCGATCATCCGGTGCGGCGCCGGATCCCCACCGGCGGCCGGGCCATCGTGCCCCCGGGCATCCTGCCCACCTGCGTGGCCCTCCCCTCTACCAGCCGTGCCGGCATGTCCGCCGGCGGCCGGGCGCAGGCCGTTCTCCGGCGCGGACGCCGCATACCAGGGCGGTGCCGTCGGCAGCACCCAGTAGATCATCGCGCCGATGTCGAACACTGCGTAGGTCAGCGTCGCCGCCCGATCGAAGCGCTTGGGGTGGCGCAGCATGATGTACACGAGCGTCCCGTGCGGCACAGCAAACCACGACCAGTGCGCCCACACCAGCACCTTGTCGAGCCTCCGCCACTCCGGGCCGGCCGGGCCAATGCGCGCGAGTCGGTGCTGCAGACGGGCGGTCGGGAGCTCACCGAGCCCGAGCACCCGGTCAATCGCGATCGGATAGTCCACGTGCACGCGCCGCGCTTGCGCGGCCGGCTTGTCGTGGGGCGACTTGTAGGCAGCAACGTAGGCCCACATCTGCAGGCCGCAGGCCGCCACGTCTCGTGTACGCGAGCGGCGCATCGCGACACACAGACCGACGGGAGCGCAGAAAGCGAGTGTCTGCACCGCCAGCGGCGGCGCCTTCACCTGTCTGCGCACTACCGGCGCCAGCACCCCCGCCGCCACCACACCCCAGGCGGTTGCTCTGATCGCCCTCCTCCGCCGCACAGGGGCGGGAGTATATGAGGGCCGTCAGTCCGCTCGGCCGTTGCTCGAGGCAGCCCGCGCCACGTCGGGCGCCTCGCCCCCCGCGGCCGCCACCAGCGCGCCAAGGATCGGGCTCGTCGCATCGGCCTCCGGATGCCACTGCACGCCCAACACGAAGCGCCGCGAAGCGCCGCGAAGCGAGCCGTCGGGATCGAGCTCGATCGCCTCGGGCAGGCCGTCCAGCGTGGAGGTGGCGCTCACCACCAGGCCCTCGCCCAGGCGGTCGACCCCCTGATGGTGGTGGGACTTCGTCGCATGGTGCGTGTCGCCCACCACCCCCGCCACAAGCGAGCCGTCCCGCAGCAGCACGTCGTGGTCGGCGTCGTCGAAGCTGCCCGCCACGCGGCAGTGCTCGTGGTGGCCGAAGCGCTCGGGCAGGTGCTGGAACAACGTCCCTCCATAGGCCACGTTGATCAACTGCATTCCCCGGCAGATCCCCAGCACCGGCAGCTCGCGCGCGATCGCCGCCCGTACCAGTGCGATCTCGAAGGCGTCGCGCTCGGGCACCGGGCTCGTCGTCTCCTCGTGGCGGGGCTCGCCATAGGAGGCGGGATCGATGTCGGCGCCTCCCGCCAGCACCAGCCCGGCGAGTAGGTCCAGCACCTCGCTCGGGTCGCCCACCAGCACGGGGTCGGGCGGGATCATCACCGCCAGCCCGCCCGCGCTCTGCACCGCCTCGACGTAGTTGCGGGGCAACAGCGCGGCCTCCTGGTCCCACACGCTCCAGCGAGCGCGCTCCAGCGCGGTGCATATTCCGATCACGGGGCGTGCCATCGGCACCATAGGATGCCAGGCCGCACCGCACGCCGCAAAGAGTGGGGCTACCCGCCGGCACTCCTGCGGCCCACCAACCAAACCAAGCCTCGCCACCACCAACATCCGCGACCCGTCTTCGATCCCACACACCAACCGCCCAACCGGCGCCACCACCCTCCAGAGGAGCCTGCGATGAGCGATAGCGACAGCCCGGCCGAGAGCAGCACTGCTTTCGAGACAGTCAACCTGTCGATCGACCCCGACGGGGTTGCCACGATCGAGCTCAACCGACCCGAGGCGCTGAACGCTTGGAACCGGCAGTTCGGCCGCGACCTGCTCGCCGCTCTGCGGCAGGCAGAGGAGGACGATGTAGCGCGCGCCGTCGTGATCACGGGCGCCGGGCGCGCCTTCTCCTCCGGAGCCGACCTGAAGGACTTCGGCGTCGAGACGACCCCGGAGGGCCGGCCCAACGTCTACAAGGTGCTGACCGAGCGCTACCACCCGATCATGCACGCCATCCGCGAGCTGCCCCTGCCCGTGGTCGCCTGCGTGAACGGCCCCGCCGCCGGCATCGGCTGCTCGCTGGCGCTCTGCTGCGACCTCGTGATCGCCGCCCAAAGCGCCTACTTCCTGCTCGCCTTCGTCAACATCGGCCTGGTGCCCGACGGGGGCTCCTCACTGTTCGTACCCACCCGTGTGGGCATGGCGCGCGCCGCCGAGATGGCGATGCTCGGCGAACGCATCCCTGCCGCGCAGGCGCTCGAGTGGGGGCTTATCAACCGTGTCGCCCCCGACGAGCAGCTCGCCGCCGAGACCGGCGCACTCGCGCGCCGCCTCGCGGCCGGGCCGACGCGCTCCTACGCCGGCTCCAAGCGTCTGCTCAACAGCTGGCTGTACACGCGCATGGAGGAGCAGCTCGAGCTGGAGGCCACGCTGCAGCAGGAGCTGGCCGGCAGCGAGGACTTCGTCGAGGGCGCCACGGCGTTCGTGCAGAAGCGACCGGCGCGATTCTCGGGCACGTAGACATGGGGCGGGCGGGCACCAAATCACTCGTGGCAAACGTCATCAAGCGCATTCCGCCCAAGCCTGAATAGAATCTCGCTCGCCTTGCACCATCTCCTGCCCACAACCCTCGCCTCGCTCTTCGTCCCGAAGTCGGGCGGCTCGGCGAACGCCAACGAAATCGACAGCCTCTACAAGATCACGCTGTACATCGCGCTCGTGATCTTCGTAACGGTCGAGGGGGCGCTCGGGTATGCGCTCTGGAAGTTCCGCAAGCGCAAGGGCGCCGTGGCGGCCCAGATCCACGGCAACACGCGCCTGGAGATCGGCTGGACCCTGGGGGCGGCGCTGATCCTCGTCATCCTCTCGACGGTCACCTTCATCAAGCTCTCCGCGATCCAGGATCCTCCCAACTCGAGTGCCGGCGGGGACGCGCTGGGTGCCGAAAGCGGCGAGCTGTACGCCACCGCCGCCAAGCACCTGCCGCCCAACGGCAAATCGCTTGAAATCCAAGTCATCGGCCGCCAGTTCATCTGGCAGTACGTCTACCCCGGCGCCAGCAACCCCGACGGGCTGGGAGCGCCCTACTCCTACACGGAAATGGTCGTCCCCACGAAAACCACCGTGACGCTCAACATCGTCTCCTCGGACGTCGTGCACTCCTGGTGGATCCCGGCACTCGGGGGCAAGTATCAGGCCGTCCCCGGCTACCACAACTACGGCTGGTTCAAGATCGAAAAGAAAGGCGTCTACCGCGGGCAGTGCGCCAACCTCTGCGGCCGCGGCCACGCGCGCATGATCGCGATCGTGCGCGCCGAGGAACCGGCCGAATTCGACATCTGGCTGGCCAACCAGAAGCGGATGCTCGAAGAAGCCGAGGGCGATGCGGCCAAGGAACGGACCGCGCTCAACTCCCGTACCGGACCCGAACAGGTCGAGAACCCCTGACAGATCAAGAACCCGCCCTTCCCGGCAGGCCCGGTTGGGTGAGCCTTCAAACTCCCTCCCCACACCCCCACACCACCAACTTTTCGCCACAACCATCGACTACACCACCGAGAACTGAGAGCAAGCAACTGATCATGGCCACCTACGCAGCCCCCGCACCCCAGGTAGTCGCCCACCGCGTCGATCGCGAGGAGCGCGGCTTCATGAGCTGGCTCACGACCACCGACCACAAGCGGATCGGGATCATGTACATGGTCCTCACGTTCGTGTTCTTCATCCTCGGCGGCGTCGAGGCGCTGATGATCCGCCTGCAGCTGGGCGCCCCCGAGAACACGCTGGTCGCCCCCCAGACCTACAACGAGCTGTTCACCATGCACGGGACCACGATGGTCTTCCTGTTCGTCGTGCCGATGATGGCGGGCCTGGCCAACTACTTCCTGCCGCTGATGATCGGCGCGCGCGACATGGCCTTCCCACGCCTGAACGCGCTCTCCTTCTGGCTGCTGCTCGCCGGCGGGATCGTCTTCTACGCCTCGATCTTCTGGAACCCGCCGGAAGCCGGCTGGACCAGCTATCCGCCGCTCTCCAACGCCTTCTTCTCCCCGGGCGGCGGCCAGGACGCGTGGATCTACCTGATCCACCTCACCGGGCTCTCCTCGCTGGTGGGGGCGATCAACTTCTACGTGACGGTCGCCAACATGCGCGCGCCCGGCATGACCTGGGGCCGGTTGCCGCTGTTCATCTGGGCGATCCTCACCTACTCGGTGTTGCTGATCTTCGCGCTGCCGGTGATCGCCGCGGCGGTCACGATGCTGCTCACCGATCGCCACTTCGGCACGCACTTCTTCGACGCCTCCGAGGGTGGCTCGCCGCTGTTGTGGCAGGACCTCTTCTGGTTCTTCGGGCACCCCGAGGTGTACATCATGGTGCTGCCAGCGTTCGGCGTGGTCTCGGAGATCCTGCCCGTGTTCGCGCGCAAGCCGATCTTCGGCTACAAGGCGATCGCCGCCTCCACCGCCGCGATCGGCTTCCTCGGCTTCCTCGTATGGGCCCACCACATGTTCGCCACGCCCCTGCCCGAGGCGATCGTCATCTTCGCGATGCTCAGCTCGATGCTGATCGCGATCCCGACGGGCGTGAAGATCTTCAACTGGATCGGCACGCTGTGGCGCGGGACGATCGAATACAAGGTGCCGCTGATGTTCTGCGTGGGCTTCATCGCGCTGTTCATCATCGGCGGCATCTCCGGCGTCTTTTTGGCGATGTTCCCCGTGGACTGGCAGCTCAACGAAACCTACTTCGTGGTCGCCCACATCCACTTCGTGCTGGTCGGCGGCGCGGTGATGCCGATCTTCGCCTCGATCTACTACTGGTTCCCCAAGATCACCGGGCGGATGCTCGGCGAAGGCCTCGGCAAGCTCAGCTTCTGGCTGATGTTCTGGGGCATCCTCGTGACCTTCATGATCCAGCACGCGATCGGCCTCGAAGGGATGCCGCGACGGGTGTACGAGTACGAAAACGTCGGCCACCTCGCGCTCTACAACCTGATCTCGACGATCGGCTCCTTCATCCTCGCCAGCGGCGTGCTGGTGACCGTCATCAACGTCCTGCGCAGCCTCAAGCGGGGCGCCATCGCCGGGCCCGACCCGTGGAAAGCGAACACGCTGGAGTGGTTCACGACCTCCCCCCCGGCCGTCAACAACTTCGACGCGATCCCGCACGTGCGCTCGGCCGAACCGATGAAGGACATTCGCCTGGAGATCGAGCGCCGCACCTCCGCCGAGCCGGCGCCCGGCCAGGCGACCGTGCCCGTCGGGGCCACGCAGGTGGGCGTGTAGAAGTGCTCTCTGGCGCCTCGACCGCTCCGCCCGCCTAGACTGCCCTGCGATGGAGGGCTCCACCGCACCCCTGACCGCTGCCCCGGTGTTGGAGACGTCGCTGCCCAGCGCCACCGCAATACCAGGCGCAACCACCCGCGATCCCCGGGTGTCCCTGCCTGTGCGCCGGCCGACCTCGCACGCGCGGCAGGTGGCCAGTGACTACCTGGAGCTGACCAAGCCGAAGGTCCAGTCGCTGCTGCTGCTGACGACGATCGCCACGATGTACGTGGCGGGCGACCCATCCCCGCTGCTGGTCGCGCTCACCTGCCTCGGCGGCTACCTCTCCGCCGGAGGAGCGGGGGCCGTCAACCACTGGTTTGACCGTGACATCGACGCACGCATGGCGCGCACCGCCATGCGCCCGATACCCGCCGGGCGGATCGCCCCCACCGCCGCACTGACGTTCGGCTTGAGCCTGGCGGTACTCTCGTTCCTGGAGCTCTCGTTGGCGGTCAACGTGCTCGCCGCCAGCCTCGCGCTCGCCGGCTTCCTCGGCTACGTGCTCGTATACACGGTGTGGTTGAAGCGGCGCACCCCGCAGAACATCGTGATCGGGGGGGCCGCCGGCGCTGTGCCACCGCTGGTCGGATGGGCGGCGGTGACCGGTTCGATCAGCGCCACCGCGGTGCTGCTGTTCTTCATCGTGTTCTTCTGGACCCCACCGCACTTCTGGGCGCTGTCGCTGCTGATGAAGGGAGAGTACGAGAAGGTGGGCGTGCCGATGCTGCCGGTGGTGCGCGGAGAGGCCGAGACACGCCGGCAGATCCTGCTGTACGCGGTGCTGTTGTACGCGGTCACACAGCTGCCCTTCTGCGCCGGGGGCTTCGGGGTGATCTACCTGGTGGCCTCGATGGTGCTCGGCCTCGGCTTCATCGGCGGCGCCGTACGACTCTATCGCCGGGCCGATCGGCGCAGCGCCCTGCAGCTCTACCTCTTCTCGCTGGCCTACCTGGCGCTGCTGTTCAGCGCGATGGTGCTCGACGCCCGCCTCCATCTGTAAACTGCCATCCCATGGATCGTCGCCTCGCGCGCAAGAACATCCGCCTGGCCCTGATCGTCAGCGGGATTTGCCTGTTCATGTTCGGCATCACGTTCGTCGTCGCCGCCCTCTACGTCTCGTGAGCGCGGCTGGGAGCCTTGCGTGAGCCCACTCGATCCTGAGATCCCGCCCGTCGGCGAGGAGGTCCATCTCCCCGGCCCGAGTCTCCTGCCGCTGCTGACTGCGGTTGGGATCACGTTGGCGCTGGTGGGCATCACAACGATGATCGAGCTCACTGTGATCGGCGTGATCCTCACGGTGTGGTCTGTCGCCCGCTGGATCAAAGACACCCGGCGCGAAATCGACGAGCTTCCGCTCGATCATCACCACTGAGCCTCCCGGCCCGGACCGCGGAGCGGCAGACAAGAACATCGGTGGAGCGCCGCGCATGGCCCTCTACCATGCGCGGCCCCATCGGCGGTGGCCACCATCACCCGCCGTCCCCCGGCGGCGGGTGACGGCCACCACACCTCTCCTACCCCACCGCGGCGCTCGCCGGAACGGGACAGGCAGCCCCATCTTCGGTCCAGCAGCGCACGATGTCGCGAACGGAGAGGACACCCACGGTCTCCCCTCCTTCGACGACGATCAGGTGCCGGAAGCCACCACGCGTCATCGCGGCGGCGGCCTCCTCGAGCGACCAGTTCGGCGCGGCGTATACCGCCTCGCTCGTTAGGTGCTGCCCGACAAGCTCTCGGTCGGGATCCTGCCCGGCGCCAACCGAGTGCAGGATGTCGCGCTCGGTGAGGATCCCGGGGCCGTTCCCCTCTGGATCCATCACGATCGCCGCGCCCACGCTCCGCTGAGACATCAGCCGCGCGGCATCCCGCAGGGTATGCCCTGGGCCGGCCGTGACGATGATTGGACTCATCCCTTCGTGCACTCGCATCGGCGTACTCCCTTCCGGAGTCGTTCTCCGCCGTCTCGACCCGAAAGAGGGCCGCGGCTAGCCAGGTAAACACGGCCCCATGGGCTGAGTCGGCCGGCTGCGCCACCCTCTCCGGTGGAGATCGATCTTTGCAACGATTGCCTCAATGTAGTGGGTCGAGCCAGTTCTGTCAAGTGACCCCCGCCGCCCATAGCCAGGGGCAGTTGAACGAGAATCCGTAAGACCTCGCAATGAGGTACGCCCTGTGAGTGAGGGCAACCGATCCCGGCGACGTATCAAGTCATCCAGTGCCGGCGGGACCCAGGATCGGTGGATCCGGGCTCGGCCGGCACTTACGGCGAGGGCAGCGCGTCGAGCTGGCCGCAAGCGGCATCGATCACACCCCGCGCCACGCCCTCCCACGACCAGCGTGCACGTGCGGTCTCCACCAGACCTGCGCGGGTCTGCTCGCGCAGCGTGGGATCGGCTTGCAACCAGCCGACAAGGCATTGCGCAATGGCGGGCACGGCATGGTCGTCGACGGGAAATGACAGCCAGCTCGCGGCCTCCGCGGGCACGGCGCTGGCCAGCACCCTGCTCACCTCGGCGAGGCCCGAATGGGCCGCGCTCACCGGCAACGCTCCACACGCCGCCCCCTCGGCGGCAACCATGCCGAACGCCTCGGGGAAGGTGCTGGGCACGACCAGCGCCTCGCAGTTGGGCAGCAACTCGGCGAGCCCCTCGTGCTCCAGGCGCCCCGCGAAGCGAGCCCGCTCGGGGAGCATCGCCGCAGCCGCCAGATAACGCTCGCGCCGTTGGTCGCCCAGACCCCCCAGGAATGCCGCCAGGTGTCGCAGCGGCATCGGCTGGGAATCGCCGCGTGTCTGCGCCTCCATGGCCTCCCCAGCGGCACGCGCCTGCGCATCCCCTGCCCCCCGAGCACCGCCCGCCTGCGATTCCGTGGCGCCCCGAGCCCTGCCGGCCACCGCCAAGTCGATCGCCCGCTCGAGCTCACCGACCGCCAACGTCTCCAGCAGAAGCTCCAGCCACTCGCCGTCCCCCCCGAATCCGACGATCTCCAGACGAGCTTCGGGAGCCTGCTCGAGCACCAGCGGCCACGCCGCGATCAGCAGATCCACGCCCTTGTTGACGATCAGCTTGCCCACGAACGCCACCACAGGTTCCGGCGGCCTGCCGGAAGCGCGATGCGGAAGCGGTTTGAAGAGCTCCACATCCACACCCGGGGGGCCGAGGCGTGTACGGGCCTCGATCGCGGAGTCCTCGATCGCGTCCCACAGGCTGCCTGCGGTGTGCAGCGAGCCGACGAGGATCGCCTCGGCGGGCTCGAGCCCCTCGCGAGCATAGGGCAGGAAGCGCTCGGGATCGGGCTTCACCGTGTACTCCAGGGCGCTTCCATGCACCTTCACGGCGTACGGCACGCGGTGGGCGAGCGCTCGGGCAAGGATCGCGGGACCCATCACCAGGTGGTTGGCGAGCGCCACGGCGGGTTGCACACGCTCCACAAGCTCGCGCACGGCGGCGACATTGGCGCCGATGTAGCGCTCGATCTCCGCCTCGCTGCAGCGCGCGAAGGCGCGCGCTTCGATCCCCTCGTAGGGGTCCTCGACGTACACCGGCAGCAGCCCGCAGATCTCGGGCCGGTAGGCGGTACAGCGCACCGGCTCGCGCAGCGTGCGTACGCACAGCTCCCCCTGCTCCCAATCCCCGGTGGCATCGACGAAGGGCTGGCGCTCGGGATGGCGGTCCTGGCAGAGCAGGTGCACCTCGTGACCGAGGCCCACCAGCGCCCACGCGAGACGCGCGTTGTAGATGTTGGAGCCCGTGCCGGCGAGCAGGTACCCATGGAAGATCAGGATTCGCACCGACGCCAGCCTACCCGCACTCCCTCCGCGGGCTTCGCTAGAGTGCCCAAGATGAGCGCGCAACAGCGATACCGTCTGCGCAATCCGGCAAGTGGGCGGGAAATCATTCTGGAGGCGCAGCCCGAGCAGATCTATCTCGACCGAGCGTCGGGCGAGCCGCTGGAAGTCGTGGGCAAGGTACTTCCGCTTGCGCCCTCCACCTCGAAGCTCCCCTTCTCGGTCGAGAACCTGCGCTTCTGTCCCTGGTGCGAGCAGCTCGCGCAGAAGGACCTCAACGACTGCCCCACCTGCGGCCGCCGAATGGGGCCGCTCGACTCGTGACCTCGCGCTGGTCGAAACGGGGATTCCCCCCGAAGGGGGGTGTCTCCCGGCTTCGGTCGCTCGCCCCGATCCTCGCGGGCGCCGCGGCACTGCTGGTAGGTCTCACGCTGGGGGCGTGCGGAGGCGGCAGCAACTCCGCCGACGTGCCACCGCACAGTACTCCGGAAATCACTCCCCCGGCAAGCACGCAGGCAGAAAGCGAAGCGACGCCCACCACCTCGACGTCGACCGTCGCCACCACCTCCAAGAGCGGCGCGGGCTCCCCGAACAGCTCGGAAAGCTCGAGCGAAGAACCCGCGAGCTCCAGCTCGTCGGGGGGCACCGGCAGCGAAAGCACCACCAGCTCCGGCGGCAGCTCGGCAGAAAAAACGGGCACCCCAGAAGCAAGCTCGGGCGCAGGCGGCGGCACCGGCGAAAGCGGAGCCAAGGGCGGCTCGGAAGCCAAGGGCGGCTCAGAAGCCGCGGGTGGCGGCTCCTCGGGCAGCCCCACAGGCGGCGCCCAGGCACCTTGAGCTGGCGCCTACCGCGACCCATAACAAGCTCACGACCTCCAGCGAGCGCCTCAGGGCGTTGAGATCAGCGTGGCGCTGTACGTGAGGCGCGCTTCGCGGTAAAGGCAGTAGTACTGGACGCTGGTTCCCAGCTGCTGCATCGACTGGACGCTGGTGTTGGTGCACTGCGTGCGCAGGCGGCTTGCGCGCCAGGATGTTTCGTTGGTGAAGCCGAGCGCGAGCGCGGGCGCCCAGGTGGGCACCGCGAGCGCGATAACGTCGCCCTTCTTGACCTGGAGGGTGGTGGCGAGGGGGAATTGGGCGGTCTTGCCGAAGTACGGCGCCAGCTGCACCAGCGGGCTCTGCGCCACAAGCTTGTAGGCGAGGTTGGGTTTGGGCTGGGGCGCCAGCACGGCGATCGCGGCCGAGGCAGTGCCGCCCTCGTTGGTGTCGAAGTACTTGATCTGGGTCGCATTGGGCTTACCGAGCGAGATCGTCCACGCCACGACCGTGCCGTTGCGGGGCACCGTGACGAGAGTGCGAGTCTTGCCCACCTTCACCTGATAGCCCGTGGTGCGCGTGACGGCCAGGCACGACGTCGGGCAGCTCGGTGTGGTGGGAGGAGTGGTCGCGGGGATCACCCCGACTTCGGAAAGTGTCGCCAGCGCGCCGATGGGCAGAGCCAGGGTCAATGCCACCCCGGCCAAGGGCGCGACGAGCGCCGTGCGTAGCAGATTGGGCCTGGAGCGGAAGCGGAGCATATTGGGCATAGAACACACCAAGGGCTGGCATGTAGCGGTCAGCTATCGGTTCGCTATCCGCGGCCAAGTTCCTGCGCGGCCGCCGCGATCTCCGTTGCGTCCCCCGGGGTCGGCGTCCATGGTAGTCGCAGCGGATCGCCGGCGTAGCGCGGGATCACATGCAGGTGGAAATGGAACACCGTCTGCCAGGCGGCGGCTGCGCAGGAGTTGAGCACGTTGATCCCGGCGGCACCCAACCGCTCGCTCATCCGTCCCGCCACGCGCTGTGCCGTGGCCGCAGTCGCGCACAGGTCCTCGGGGTCGATGCTCAGCAGATCCTGTGAGTGGCGGCGCGGCACCACCAGCGCGTGGCCACGGGTCGCCGGGTTGATGTCCATGAAGGCGACCGTGAGCTCGTCCTCGTCGAGTATCGTGGCCGGCAGTTCCCGGGCGACGATCTTGCAGAAAATACAGTCGGGGTCGGTCATCGTCGCCATCCTACCCGGCGGCTGCGCCGGCTGGTGTGTGTGTTCTCGCTTTTCGCCCTAACCAAATGAGAATAAGACCTATTATTATTTGGTTGGGACGTAAGGAATGTATCGCCCGCCGCCTCCCCGGGAACGGTTTTCTCATGCCGACCCACCGTCGTCGCGTAGACGCTCAAGCGAGATCCTCACTGCCCGGCAAGTGGCCCTTCACCCACGTGTAGTGGGCCCAAGCCCTCACGCAGGAGCACCAGCGCCTCCTCGCGCGTCGATACCTCCCCAGCGTATTGCGCGCGCAACAGCTCCTCCAGCAGCCCACCGAGACGTGGGCCGGCTGGAATGCCGAGCTCCCTCGCAAGCTCGTCTCCCCGCAGCAGCGGGTGTGGCGGACCGCCCTCCGCCCGCCACCCGATCGCGTCGGCGAGCATCGTGCGCGCGAGGTCCAGATGAGCCTCGATCGCCTTCTGCGAGCGATCGCCGCGCGTAGCGAGGCGATCGGCGACGGACAGCAGCGTCACATCCACCTCCACCGGCTCGCAGGCGCGCAGATAGGCGAACACGGTGCGGCGTGCCAGCGGCTGGGGCTCATGCACGAGAAAGCCGAGCCGTAGGTGATTGCGCACGAGCGCCGCCACATGGGCACGCAACCGACCGCTCGCTCGCAGCCTGGCGAGCACCCCACCGGCCAGCTGCGCGCCCAGAGCGTCGTGGCCGATGAACGTGACTCGCCCATCCGAGGTGCGCACCTCGCGGGTGAGCGGCTTGGCGGCGTCGTGCAACAGCGCCCCCCAACGCAGCGCACCCCCGCGACTCAGCCCATCGGCGAGCGGTTCGGCCAGCAGCGCGGCGATCGCCTCGCGATCGAGGCCTCCATCACCCTCCAGAGCCTCGGCGGGCTCTTCCTGTAGGGCAATCACCTGCTCGATCACCTCCAGCGTGTGTCCGTACACGTCACGGTGGTGATAGTGACTCTGGGTCACGCCGCGCAGCGCCTCCAGCTCGGGCAGCACAACAGCGGTTGCACCCACTTCCGCCATCAACTCGAGGCCCGCAACGGCGCGAGGCGCGTCGAGGATGCGGCAGAGCTCCATGAAGATCCGCTCGGGCGCGATCTTGGTGAGCGCCGCCGCATGCGCGCGCGCATGTGCGCGCGTGTCCGCGTCCGCCTCGAGATCGAGCTCCACCGCGAGGCGCACGAGGCGCAGCACGCGCAACGGGTCCTCCGCAAATGCGCGGGGTCCCGCCTCGCGCAACCGCCGGCGCGCGAGGTCCTCCCCGCCGCCAAGCGGATCGATTGTCTCGCCGGCGGGCGCACCCGGCTCCCCCAGCGGCTGGGCGATCGCGTTGACGGTGAAGTCGCGCAGTGCCAGATCCTCCTCCAGAGAGGCGCCGCGCAGGCGCTCGAAGTCGACCTGCCACGCGCCGTTGCGGGCCACCACGCGCCAGCCCCCGTACTCCTCCGAGAGCGCGAACGCCGCCGCACGCGCCGTGTCGGCAAGCGCGCGCGCGGCCTCGCGGGGCTCACCCTCGAGCACCACATCGAGATCGGCGGCACTCGGCGATTTGGACCCAGGCGCCCCCCCCGCTGTGAGCCCAGGGATCGCGCCTCTCGATGTTCCGCTCCCACCGGCTACTCCGGCTCGCAGCAGACGATCACGCACCGCCCCACCCACCAACCACGCGCGCCGGCCCGCGAGTGCCGCTCGGGTCAGCTCGAGCGGATCGTCAATCGGCGGCAAGGCGCGCCACTCCATGGTCGCCGTGGTGCATACGCGAAACGCGTGCGGTGAGGCCGCAGGTGATCTCGTAGTTGATCGTCTCCAGGCGCCTCGCCAGCTCCTCGGCGGTGATCCGCTCATCGCCCTGGACGCCGATCAGGACGGCGGGCTGGCCGAGCAGTGCGGGAGCGGCCGGATCGGGGCCGAGATCGACCGCGACGCTATCCATGCTGACCGTGCCGACCAGCGGGTGACGGCGTCCAGCGATCAACACCTCCGCGTTGCCCGAGAGCCCACGCCGCCAGCCGTCGCCATAGCCGATCGGCAACAGGCCGATATGCGTCTCCTGCGCGGCTACGAAGCGCCGGCCGTAGCCGGTGCTATCCCCGGCGGCGCAGCGTTTGACGGCGGCGACATAGGAGCTCAACTGGAGCGCTGGCTCCAGTCCGCGCGCGAGCGGATCCTCACCGAAGGGGTCCATGCCGTAGATCGCGATGCCGCAGCGCACCATGTCGAAGTGCGCGGCAGAGTCGCGCAGCACGGCGGCGCTGTTGGCGGCGTGCACGAGCACCTCGGGGTGTGCTCGCTTGACCTGCTGCGCCCAGCTGGCGAAACGTCGCAGCTGCTCGCCGAAGAAGTCATCCGGCGGTAGGTCCGCGGTGGCGAAATGGGTCATGACGCCCACCAGCTCCACGTGAGGGTTGGCGGCCGCAGCGGCCACCAGCTGAGAGGCGCACTCGGGGTCGCCCACGCCAAAGCGTCCCATTCCCGTGTCGAGCTTCACGTGCACGCGCGCGGCCCTGCCCACGTCCTGCGCGCGCAGGGCGGCCTCGGCAAGGAGGTCCTCACTCCAGACGACGATCTCCACGTTCAGATGCACCGCCTCCTCGACCTCCATCTCGCGTAGGGGGCCGAGCACCAGCAAACGGGCCCGCTGGCCGAAACGGGGATGCTCGCCGAAGGCGAGTGTCCCCCGGCTTCGGCCGATCTCCGATCGATCCCCCACCAGCTCGCGCGCCTCGGGGACGCTCGCCACCGCCAGCCATGTGGCGCCCCCGGCGAGCGCCGCACCTGCGCTTTCGAGCAGTCCGTGGCCGTAGCCGTCGGCCTTGACCACGGCGCACAGCTGGACGCCCTCGCGCAGCTCCGCGCGCAGTCGCTCGCAGTTGCGCGCGATCGCGTCGAGGTTGATGCGAGCCACAGCCCGATCGACGCTCACGATCGCCCCACTTCGGCACGCGCGGATGGCAGCGCAGCGATCACGTCCGAGGCGATCACGCCGTCGGCGCTGCCGACAGCCAGAGCCGCGGCACGCCCGGCAACAGCGTGCAGCTGGACGGCAGCGGCGGCTGCCGCGAACGCGGGAAGACCCTGTGCGAGGAAAGCGGCGATCACTCCCGTGAGCACGTCCCCGGTGCCGGCGGTCGCAAGCGCAGGGCTGCCTCCCGTGCTGACCGCCACCACTCCGGCACCGCTGGGATCGGCGATCAGTGTGTCGTCCCCCTTGAGCACCACCACGGCCTGTGCGAGCTCGGCGGCGGCGCGCACGTGGCGCAGGCGCTCGCGCTCGATCTCCTCGCTGGAGAGCGCCAGCAGCCGTCCCAGCTCACCGGCGTGCGGGGTTAGCACCGTCGGGGCTTCACGGGCGGCCAGATCGCCGAGGCGTCCGGCATGCGCGTTGAGGCCATCGGCATCGATCACAGTGGGAACCGGCGCGCGGCGTGCGAGCTCGCGCGCAAACGCCAACGCACCAGGTCCCCGCCCGAGACCGGGTCCGAGCGCGAGTGCCCCGCCGCGCTGTGCGGCCTCGAGCACGGCGTCGACGCCCGCGTCGGTGAGCGAGCCATCCTCCTCGGGCAGACCACGGGTCATCAACTCGGGGAGCCCGCCGGTGGCGAGGATCGTCTGCACGGAAGCCGGTATGCAGGCTGTGACGTAGCCGGCGCCGGCGCGCATCGCGGAGTAGGCGGCCATGCGCGGCGCGCCTGTGAGGCCGCGTGAGCCACCGGCAACGAGCACGTGGCCACTCGAAAACTTCGTCGATGCGGCCGCGCGGTGCGGGAGCAAGCTCAGAACGGCGCCACCGACCAGGCCGATGTCGGCTGCAGTGGGCGCGCGGCGGGGAATGCCGATGTCGAGCGTGCGCACCTCGCCGGCGTGGGCCTTCCCAGGGTGGATCCAGAGGCCGGGCTTGGCAGCGTGGAAGGTGACGGTCATCGCGGCGTGCACCGCACGCGCGCACACCACACCGGTGGAGGCGTCCACCCCGCTGGGGACATCCACGCTGAGGACTGGAACGCCGCAGGCGTTGGCGGCGTCGATCGCCGCCGCGATCGCTCCCCGGGGCTCGCCGGCGAAGCCGGTGCCGAGCAGCGCGTCGACCACCACTGCCGATCTGGGTATGAGTCCCGCGCTCCCGGCGGCGGACGGCCCGTCGGCGATGGAAGATCCAGTCACTTCGACATCGCTCACTTTTGCGGAGGAGCCGACACTCGAGAAGTCCATCTGCGCCGGCGGAGCGCCTGGCAGGCGCAGGAGGTTCTCACGCGCGTCCCCCTTCAGCTCCTGCGGCGGCCCCACGGTGAGGACGTCGACCTCACGACCGGCGTCACGCAGCAGGCGTGCCGCCACCAGCCCATCGCCACCGTTGTTGCCCTTGCCGCAGAGCACCGTCACAGGCCCGTCGGGCGCGAGCTGCTCGACGGCACGGGCCACGCCAATCCCGGCGCGCTCCATCAGCTCGAGCGAGGGCACCCCCTGCTCGTCGATCGCCCAGCGGTCGATCGCTCGCATCGCCTCGGCGTCCGGCAGGGGCATGCACCAATCGGGGAGAGCTCCCATGACCAGCGATCGTAATGGGCGCGAACGCTACTCGACGGTGACGGTCTTGGCGAGGTTGCGCGGCTGGTCGACATCCAGGCCGCGGCGGCGGGCGATCTCGTAGGCGAGCAGCTGCAGTGGGATGACCGCGAGGATCGGCTGCAGCATCCAGTCGATCGCGGGAATCGGGATCGCAGCGTCGGCGTGCTCGACGATCTGCGCATTGCCCTCGCTGACGACGGCGATCACGTGGGCGCCACGAGCACGAACCTCCTGGATGTTGGAGGCCACCTTCTCCAGCACCGGGGAGTCGGTGGCGATGCACACCACGGGAGTGGACTCGTCGAGCAGCGCGATCGGGCCGTGCTTCATCTCGCCGGCAGCGTAGGCGTCGGTGGCGATGTAGGAGATCTCCTTGAGCTTCAGCGCGCCCTCCAGCGCCACCGGCAGGCCAACGTGGCGGCCGATGTAGAGGAAGAACTCGCCCTGCCAGTGCTGGGCGGCGATGCGCCCGATGAGCGGCACCACCCCGGCGGAGCCGTCGTCGGGACCGGTGATCTCGGCGATGCAGTGTGGCAGGCGCTTGACCTCGGCCACCAGCTCTGCGATCCGCGCCGCCTCCAATGTGCCGCGCAGCTCGGCGAGGCGCAGGCCGAGCAGGTAGAGGACGGCCACCTGGCAGGTGAAGGTCTTGGTGGCGGCCACCCCGATCTCCAAGCCGGCGCGGGTGAACAGCACGCCGTCGGCGTCGCGCGTGGCCTGCGAGCCCATCACGTTGGTGATCGCCAGCACAGTGGCACCGCGCTCGCGTGCGAGGCGCATGGCAGCGAGCGTATCCGCCGTCTCCCCGGACTGAGAGATGCCGATCACGAGGTCGCCGGGCCCGACCACCGGGTTGCGGTAGCGATACTCCGAAGCGACGTCCATTTCCACGGGAATGCGCGCCCACTCCTCGATCGCGTAGCGCCCGATCAGGCCGGCGTGGTAGGAGGTACCACAGGCGACGATCACGATGCGACCCACGCCGGCCAGTAACGCCTCGTCGAGCGCCCCTCGCTCGTTGAGGCTCACGCCGTCCCCACGGGCGGTGCGATCGGCGATCGTCTCGGCGACGGCGTCGGCCTGTTCGTGGATCTCCTTGAGCATGAACGTCTCGAAGCCGCCCTTCTCGGCGGCCTCCTCGTCCCACTCGACCGTCTCGGTGGCACGCTCCACGCGCACGCCGTCGGGCGTGGTGATCGTGACGCCGCCGGGAGTGAGCACCGCGATCTCCCCGTTTTCGAGGTACTGCACGGTGCGGGTACGCGCGAGGAAGGCCGGCACGGCAGAGGCGAGGAACTGCTCGTCCTCCCCACGACCAACCACGAGCGGACACTCGCGGCGAGCCCCCACCAGCGTCTCGGGCTCGTCGAGGCTCATCGCCACGAACGCGAAGTGGCCCTGCAGCTCGGCGTAGGCGGCACGCACGGCACCGGCAAGGTCGCCGGCATAGTGGTGGGCAATCAGATGGGCGATCACCTCCGCATCGGTCTCGGAGGTGAACCGGCAACCGTCCGCGAGCAGGCGCTTGCGGAGAGGCATGTAGTTCTCGACGATCCCGTTGACGACGACGTGGATGCGATCCGCGCTGTCGAAGTGGGGGTGGGCGTTCTCCTCGCTGACACGACCGTGCGTGGCCCAGCGAGTGTGGGCGATGCCGGTGGTGAGAGGTCGCGCGAGCGTCGCCACCCCGCCGCCCTCCCCGGCATCGGCTCGAGCGCGTACGCCCTCCAGCTTTGCTTCCAGCGCGCGCAGGTTGCCAACGGCGCGCACGGCCTCGATTCGGTCGTCGGCGATCACCGAGATCCCGGCGCTGTCGTAGCCGCGGTACTCGAGCTTCTTCAGGCCGGCGAGCAACAGCTCTTGGACGGGAGGCCCACCCTCCCGCCGGCCAACGTAGCCGACGATTCCGCACACGGCGATCGAATCCTTTCTCAGAACGGCAAGCAGCCGGAGCTCCTGGCAGCACCGGCTCACTCTCCGCATGGAGGTCGTCCTCGACGATACCACCGGTTTGTGGACACCTCGAACGCACGTCCGCGGGTGTCGCGAGTCGGGCGTTGGGTGGCGCTCCGGTAGTCGTTGTGCGAACGCCGGCTGTGTCGCCGACCACGTCTATTCTTCGCTCTTTACGATGTTTTCGGCGATCGCCAGGTCGAGGGCCGGGAGGTCGAGAATCGCGGTGTTGTGACCGGCCTTGGACGGCAGACCGAGTTTCGCGTCCAGCATGGGATCGACCAGCGAGGACAACTGCCCGGCGCAACCTTCGGCCGCCGGAACCGAAAAGGCGTTGTCCACAAGTGAGTTCCCACTGAGCACAAGGGCTTCCAGGCCGTTTTCTTCCTCCTGTTCGAGTTTGCCGCGTTGTCCGCTGATCGGTATGTTCGGCGCCGGTGGGGTGGTCGCCCAAAACGTCATTTCAAGCATGATCGGGTGCGACCCCGACCCGATGTAACAGCTGTTCCCCAAGAACGCGTTGCCCAAATGCACCCGGGCGGGGAACAGCAGCAACGGCTTTTCGCCAAAGAGCCCCGAGACGGATACGAACGCCGGGGCGCTGCTGGCGGGCACAACTTCGATGGTGGCAGTCACTTCGGTGCCATCCGCCGCGCCGCACGAAGCCTGTGCCACTCGGCCGCCGATCGCGCCGCACTGGACCAGGCCATTCAGGCCCCCGGGGACCTCGAGCGGTGCCTTCGACATGATCGTGCCTCCACTCGGCGGCACCAGATCCCACCCTTCCGCGGCGTTCAGCCCACCGGCCTGGATCGTGATCGTCCTGTCGATCGGCACCATAGTGCGGCCGATCGTCAGCCGGCCACCCGCCACCTGCGCATAGACGCAGATCGGGTTTTCCGACCGCCCCTTCAATTCACTCGCCGGACAGCCTCGGAACACGCTGAAGATGCCCTTCGGCGTGGCTCCTGCCGGGGAGGCGATCGACAGCGCCACCAACAGCGTTGCAATCGAGGTCCACATGGCTCTGCAAAAGACCTTCACCAAGCTCGCACCACCAGCGTGTGACGGTATTGCGGCACTCTCTTCGGGCACCAGATAACCGTATCATTCTTAGGAACTTTGTCAACTCGCGAGCTACGAGCTCGGCAAGCCCTACCCCGACTCGCCCAGCTCGCGCTCGACCAGTGCCACGAGAGTGGAGCAGACCTGCTCGGCCTCCTCCTCGGTGGGCGCCTCGACCATCACGCGCACCAACGGCTCGGTGCCGGAGGGGCGCACGAGCACCCGCCCGCGGCCGGAGAGGGCCTCGTCGGCAGCGCGCACCGCGTCGGTGACGGTGCCCGCAAGCTCGAGCGCGCCGCGGTCGCGGACCCGCACGTTGACCAGTCGCTGGGGAAGCTTGTGCATTGCGTGGCGCTCGCTCAGCGGTGCGCCGTCGAGCGCCTCGAGCGCGAGTAGGGCACTGGCGATGCCGTCGCCGGAGCGGTTGAAGCTGATGTCGATGATGTGTCCCGACTGCTCCCCTCCGAGCACCCAGCCGCGTGAACGCAGCTCCTCGAGCACGTAGCGATCGCCAACCTTGGTGGATGCGACGGCGATGTCCGCGTCGCGCATCGCGGCGTGGAAGCCGTAGTTGGTCATCACCGTCACCGCCACCCCACCGCCGACGAGACGGCCGCCGCGCTTGAGGTGCAGCGCAGCGAGCGCCATCAACTCATCGCCATCCACGATCTCACCGGCGCCGTCCACGGCGAGCACGCGGTCGCCGTCGCCGTCGAAGGCAAAGCCGATGGCGTGGCCGCCCGCGCGCACCCGGGCGGCAAGCTCCCGCACATGCGTGGAGCCACAGCCGGCGTTGATATTGCGACCGTCGGGGTGCTCGGCGATCACGCTCACGCTGGCGCCCAGACGCCTGAAGATCTCCGGTGCCACGCGGTGGGTGGCACCGTTGGCGCAGTCCAGCAGTACGTCGAGCCCGTGCAGGTCGAGTGCGGCGAAGCGAGTGTGAAGCTCGCGCAGATAATCCTCGCCGGTGCCCAGCAGCTCGCGAACGTTCCCGATCGCGGTACCGCCGTTGCCCGTGCCGTCGCGGAGCGCCTGCTCGATCTCGAGCTCCGTGTCGTCGGAGAGCTTGAAGCCGTCGGGGCCAAAGAACTTGATCCCATTGTCCTGGTAGGGGTTGTGCGAGGCCGAGATGACCGCAGCGAGATCGAAGCCGTAGCGAGCGATCAAAAGCGGCGCGGCGGGCGTAGGCAGTACTCCGCCGAGCAGGGCATCCCCTCCGGCGGCGCTGACCCCGGCGGCGAGCGCCGCCTGGAGCATCGCCCCGGACTCGCGGGTGTCGCGGATGATGAGCACCTGGGGGCGCTCGGCCTCGGCCAGCGCGGTCGCCGCGCGGCCGAGACCGAGCGCGAGATCCGCGCTCAGCATCACCCCGGCGACACCTCTCACACCGTCGGTGCCAAACAGCTTGCGGGCCACGAGGGTGGGCGGGCCTCTACCGCTTGGAGAACTGCGGACGCTTGCGCGCCTTCTTCAAACCGGCCTTCTTGCGCTCCTTGGCGCGCGAGTCGCGCGTGAGGAAGCCGCGGCGCTTGAGCTCGCCGCGCAGGTTGGGGTCGGCCTCCAGCAGTGCGCGGGAGACGCCGTGGCGCAGCGCGCCCGCCTGTGCGGAGATGCCGCCGCCGTGCAGCCTCGCCACCACGTCCATGCGCTCCTCATAGCCCACCGTCTCCAGCGGCTGGCGGATGTTGCGCTGGAGTGTGGCGCGGGGGAAGTGCTCCTCCAAGGTGCGCCCGTTGACCAGGTAGACGCCGCTGCCCGGGCGCAGGATCACGCGCGCGATCGCGGTCTTGCGCTTGCCGGTCGCGCAGTAGCGCGCCCCGGCGGCGAGGTCGATCGCCGCGGTGGAGATCGGTTGCGGCAACGGCTCCTCAGCCACCTCCTCCACGGCCTCGGCGACATCCTCGGCGTACTCCTCGATCGCGTACGGGTCGGACGGGGCCTCGCGCGCCAGCGGGTCGACGCCTTCGGGGACGATGTCGACTTCCAGGTGCGCGCCCGGCACCGCGGGCTTCACGCGGGGAGCGGGCTCCTCTTCCTCCTCGAAGTCCTCCTCCTCGGCATCGACCTCAGCGGCTGGCTCCTGCGCAGCGGGCTCGCCGGACGGCTGCTGCTCGGAAGGCGACTCGGCGGCGGCCGCCTCAGCCACGAGCTCTGCCACGACCTCTTCTACAACCAGCTCCTCTACAAGCTCCTCGACGATCGCCTCGTCCACAGCAAGCTCCTCCGCGACGAGCTCCTCAACCGCCTCCTCCACGACGAGCTCCTCGACAAGCTCCTCGATGACGGCCTCCTCAACGGCAAGCTCCTCCGCGACGAGCTCCTCGACGGCCTCTTCGTCCGCGACTGGCTCGGCGGCCGGCTCCTCCACGGCCGGAGACTCCTCTGCCGCTGCCTGCTGCGCAACCTCTTCGGCAACGGGCTCAGCGACCGAGGGCTCCCCGGCAGGCTGCTCCTCAGAGGCGGCCGGTTCCTCCAGCGGCTCCTCCGGCCCAGTCGGCTCGTCGGCCATCAGGTCTCGATCTCCAACGGCTCGGGCTTCTGCGCGACGTGCGGATGCTCGGGCCCGGCATAGATCTTCAGCTTCGTCAACTGCTTGCGCGCGAGGCGGTTGCGGGGCATCATGCCCTTGACCGCGATCCGGATGATCTCCTCCGGCCGGCGCGCAAGCATTTCCTCAAAAGTACGCGAGCGCAGACCGCCCGGGTAGCCGGAGTGGCGGTAGTAGCGCTTGTCGGTGCGCTTCTTGCCGGTCACGGCAACCTTCTCCGCGTTGATGACCACGACAAAGTCGCCCGTGTCGATGTGCGGCGTGTATTCGGGCTTGCGCTTGCCGCGCAGCACATCGGCAAGCTGGGTTGCCAGACGGCCAAGGGTCTTGCCGTTGGCGTCGACGAGCAGCCAGTTGCGCTCGCGGTCGGTGGGCTTGGCGACGTAGGTTTTCATCACGTGAAAAAGGCCGCACGCAGGCTACCGCGCACGGCAAGAGCGCGCATGATAGCTACTCCCACTCGATGGTGCCGGGCGGCTTGCTCGTTATGTCGAGCACCACCCGGTTGACCTCGCGCAATTCGCCGATCATGCGCGAGGCGATCGTCTCCAGCAGGTCGTAGGGCAGCCGTGCCCAATCCGCCGTCATCGCGTCGTCGGAGGTGACCGCGCGGATCACCACAACGTGCCCGTAGGTGCGCTCGTCGCCCTGGACGCCGACGGTGCGGATGTCGGGAAGCACGCAGAAGGACTGCCACAGCTCGCGGTAGAGACCGGCCTTGCGGATCTCCTCCTGCAGAATGTGGTCGGCCTCGCGCAGCACGTCGAGGCGCTCCCTCGTCGCTTCGCCACCGACGATCCGAATCGCGAGGCCGGGGCCGGGGAAAGGTTGGCGCCACACCAGGCGCTCGGGCAACCCCAGCTCGGCGCCTACGGCGCGCACCTCGTCCTTGAACAGCGCCCGCAGGGGCTCGACCAGCTCGAAGCGCATGTCCTCGGGGAGTCCGCCGACGTTGTGGTGGGACTTGATCGTCGCCGCGCCGGTGCCCCCGCCGGACTCGATCACATCGGAGTAGAGCGTGCCCTGGACGAGAAAGCGCGCCCCGTCCGCGCCTTCGCCGCTCGCGGCAGCCGCATCCAGCGCCCCCGGGGCGTCCCCCATGCCACCGCCCCCGGCAAGCATCGCGGCCTCCTCCTCGAAGACCCGGATGAACTCCGCGCCAATCGCCTTGCGCTTGGCCTCGGGCTCGGTGACCCCCCGCAGCCGCTCCAGGAAGCGCCGCTCGGCATCGACCGCCACCAACGGCACGTGGAAGGTGTCGCGAAAGGTGGCGATCACCTGCTCGCCCTCGTCCTTGCGCATCAGGCCATGGTCGACGAACACGCACGTCAGCTGGTCGCCCACAGCGCGGTACACGAGCAACGCCGCCACCGAGGAGTCGACGCCGCCCGAGAGACCGCAGATCACCCTCCCCTCCCCCACCTGGGCGCGAATGCGCGCGATCTGCTCCTCCACGATCGAGGCCGCCGACCACGTGGAGGGGCACTCGCACACCTCGGTGAGGAAGCGCTCGAGGATCGCCTGACCGTAAGGGGTGTGGACGACCTCGGGGTGGAACTGGATGCCGTAGACGCCCCGCTCGACGCTCTCGACGGCGACCACCGGGGAGGTGGAGGTGTGTGCGAGAGCAGTGAACCCGGGCGGCGCCTCGTAGACGGTGTCGCGGTGTGACATCCAGCAGGTTTGCTCGCGGGGCGTCTCCCTCAACAGCACCCCGTGCTCGTCGACGGTCAGGTCGGAGCGCCCGAATTCGCCCACCTCCGCCTGCTCGACCCGCCCGCCGAGCTCGTGCACGAGCAGTTGCATCCCGTAGCAGATGCCCAGCACCGGGACCCCCAGCTCCAGCAGACCGCGCTCCAGGCGCGGAGCCTCCGGCGTGTACACCGACGCGGGGCCACCGGAGAGGATGATCCCACGCGGGCGGCGAGCCGCGATCTCCTGCAAAGGCACGTGGTGGGGCACCAATTCCGAGAACACCCCGCACTCGCGCACCCGGCGAGCGATCAGCTGCGAGTACTGACCGCCGTAGTCGATGACCACCACCGCATCCATTGCAGCGGGCTTCGTCAGCCGCTCCTCGACCATGGGGGCCGATACTACGGCTACCTCACTCATTGACGAGCGCGGTTGCCTTCCCGTTCACCGCGCCCATACCGACGCCCTGATCGCGTTGAAGCGCCTTGCCCTCGGTTTGCAGCGAGGGGGCGACGACGACCTCGGCGCGGTTGAACTCGGCGAGATCCTTGTGGCCGCAGGTGGCCATCGAGGTGCGCAGGCCACCGAACAGGTTGAAGGTGCCGTCGTTCTCGCGCGCAGGACCGACGAGGATCTCCTCGAGCGTCCCGTTTTGCGCGGTAGCCACGCGCGCGCCGCGGGGAAGCGAGGGATGGAAGGTGGCCATCCCCCAGTGGAAGCCATGCCCAGGCGCTTCGTAGGCGCGCGCGAGCGGAGAGCCGATCATCACCGCGTCGGCGCCAAGCGCGATCGCCTTGGCGACGTCGCCGCCGTTGCGCATGCCGCCGTCGGCGATCACCATCGAGTAGTCGCCGGTCTCCAGCATGTGCGTGGAGCGCGCGTGCGCGACGTCGGCGATCGCCGTGGCCTGTGGCACGCCTATGCCGAGCACCCCGCGCGTGGTGCACGCGGCGCCCGGGCCCACACCGACCAGCACCCCGGCCGCGCCGGTGCGCATCAGGTGAAGGCCCGTGTGATAGGAGGCGCAGCCGCCCACCACCACGGGCACGTCGAGCGAGGGGATGAACTCCTTGAGGTTGAGCGGCTCCGAGACCGTGGAGACGTGTTCGCCAGAGACGACCGTACCCTGGATCACGAGCACGTCGAGGCCTGCCTCCAGCGCGAGCTCGTGATAGCGAAGCACCCGCTGGGGCGTGAGCGAAGCGGCGACGACCACTTTCTGCGCCTTGATCTCCTGGATGCGTTGGGCGATCAGCTCGGGCTTGACGGGCTCGCGGTAGATCTCCTGCATCTCGCGTGTGGCGAGCTCCTTGGGCAGCGCTGCAATCCGCTCCAGCTGCTCCTCGGCATCCTCATAGCGTGTGAAGATGCCCTCGAGGTTGAGCACCGCCAGGCCGCCGAGGCGGCCGACGATCCCGGCGGTCTCGGGCGAGACCACACCGTCCATCGCGGAGGCCATCATCGGCAGCTCGAACTGGTAGGGCCCCAGCTTCCAGGAGATGTCGATGTCGTCGGGGTCGCGGGTGCGCCGCGATGGCACGATCGCAATGTCGTCGAATCCGTATGCGCGGCGGCCTTTCTTGCCGCGGCCGATCTCTATCTCCATCTCAGGATCCTTACAGTCGGGGCGGACGAGAAGACCCCGCACAGGGCGGGGCCAGAGGGGGGCCGGCGGGAGGCCGGGAGGTGCCTGTCAGAGACGGCGCTCAAGTGGGTTTGAGCATAGCAACGGGGCACGTCGCGACGCTCCGCGGGATTGGTGGGACGCCGAAAAGCAAATGCAAATACCTCCGCCAACCGCCAGTTACAGACGCGGAGGGTGGGACGCAGAAAAGTGAACACACAACACAGCCCACCAACCCCCACGCCACCACGGCTGGTTGGAGGCCAAAAAAGTCAAAACAACACGCACCCCCCACCGGGACGCCGCGCGTGAGCCGGTGGAAGGCTCGGATATCCTCGCGGTGTGAGCGACACGAGTCCACCCGACAACGGCGGGCGACCCGCCCCCGCAAGCCGGACCGCGGGCGGGCGGGCCTACGACCCCCGCGCCATCGAGCAGCGCCGCCAGCGCGAGTGGACAGCCCGCGAGGCCTTCCGCACGCCCCTGCTGAAAGCTGACCAGGGCGGCGTCTACATCAAGGCCTCGGCGCCGTTCACCTCCGGCAACGTGCACATCGGGCACGTGCGCAGCTACGCGATCGGAGACGCCTACGCCCGCTTCCAGCGCGCGCGGGGAGAGCCGGTGCTGTTTGCGTTCGGCTTCGACGCCTTCGGGTTGCCCGCCGAGCTGGGGGCGATCGCCAACGGGGAGTCCCCCGCCGAGTGGGTGGCACGCTGCGCCGAGCACATGACCGGCCAGCTCGAGCGGCTGGGCTTCTCCTTCGACTGGGAGCGCACGTTCATGAGCTCCGACGCAGTGATGTACCGCTGGTCGCAGTGGCTGTTCCTGACGTTGCTGGACGCCGGGTTGATCTACCACGGCAGTGGCAGCGTGGACTGGTGCGACACCTGCCAGACCACGCTGGCGACGATCCAGGTGGAGGACGGCACCTGCTGGCGCTGCCACAACCCGGTGAGGCTGATCCAGCGGGCGCAGTGGTACCTGCGCATCAGTGCCTACCTCGAGGAGAACGACCGCCGCATCGGGGAGCTGCAGAAATGGGACGAGACCTCGCTCGCCAGCCAGCGCTTCGTGTTGGGCCGCGCGGACGGGGTCGAGCTGCAGGCGCGCGCCGCCGACGGGCGCGAGCTGACCGTGTTCACCCCTCACGCCGAGGGCATCACGCAGGCGCGCTTCGTGCTGATCTCCCCCAAGCACCCCGAGGTGGAGCGCTGGAGCGCCGATGCCGCGGTGGGCGAGCAGCTGGAGGAGATGCGCCTCGGAGGCTGGGAGCGCAGCTCGCGCGGCGCGGAGGCGGTCGCGCTGGTGGACACCGGCTGCACGGTGTCGATATCCGAGGGCGGCCCAACGCTGCCGCTGCTGATCTCCCCGGCGGTGGACGAGCGCTTCGGCGCGACCGCGGTGCTGGGGATCCCCGAGAGAGACCGGACGGATGAGCTGATCGCCGAGCGCCTTGGCATCCTCCCTGTGGAGAAGGGGAAGGAGGAGGGGGTGGGAGGCAATGTGGACGCCGGCCCGAACGGGACTGGCTCCACCGTCCATCCCGCGGAGGTCGCCGCGGGAGGGCCGGTCGCGAGCCCGGCGGTGCGCTACAAGGCCAACGACTTCTCGATCTCCCGCCAGCGCTCGTGGGGCACGCCGATCCCGATCGTGTACTGCGAGGCGTGCGGGACGGTGCCGATCCCCAAGGAGCAACTGCCGGTGGAGCTGCCGCTCGATCTGAAACCGACCGGCGCGGGCAACCCGCTGGCGGAAAGGGAGGATTTCGTCAACACCGCCTGCCCCCGATGCGGCGGGCCGGCCAAGCGCGAGACGGACACGCTGGACTGCCACTTCGACGCGCTGTGGCTGTGGATCCCCGTGTGCGTGCCCGCCCCCGAGCGCGAGCGCCCCCTGGAGGAGATCCTCGCGCTGGAGGACCTGCGCGCGTGGCTGCCCTCCGAGCGGCTGGTGGCGGGCAGCGACAGCGGCAACTTCATGTTCGACCAGCGCATCACCACGAAGGCGCTGCGCGACATCGGCCCGCTCGCGTTCCTCGCCGACGGCGAGCCGTTCGCGGGTGCGCTGATGCACGAGATGGTGATTCGCGACGGGCGCAAGATGAGCAAGCACCTCGGCAACGTGGTGGACCCCGACGAGTTGGTGGAGTCCTTCGGCGCCGATACGGTGAGGATGGCGGTGCTGTGGGCGGCGCGGCCGCAGAAGTCGCTGAACTGGAGCGACAGCGCAGTGCAGTTCTGCCAGCGCTTCCTGCACAACCTGTGGCAGTACTCCCAGACACGCTTCGCTCAGCGGGTGGAGGACTCCGAGGAGCTCGACCCGCGCCGCACCGAGCACCTGCGCAGGCGATTGGAGAAATGGTGCGACACGGCGGTGGAGAAGATCACCGAGGAGCTGGCGGAGCTCGAGATGCACAGCGCGGTGCGCAACGCGATCCGCCTGCTCGATCGCATCAAGGACTACGAGAAGCGAGTGCTCAAGCACAGCGGCGCGCTGTGCCGCGAGGACCACGAGGCGCTGCGCGACGCGCTGGGGCTGTTGGCGCGGGTGATCACGCCGTTCGCACCGCACGTCGGCGAGGAGCTGTGGGAGTCCTCGGACCTCGGGGAGCCGGGGGTCGATCCGCAATGGCCACTGCCGGGCGAGTGGTCACGCCAGCCTCCAGTCGCGACCTCGCGCCCCGAGCCGATGCCGGTGGCGGGGGCCGAGGAGTAGGCAAGATGCGCTGCCCCGCCCCCGCCGCAGAGAGAAACAGCTCCTACCTGCCACTGCAGGGCATGCAATGCTGCCCACACGGCGATACCGAACCAACTCTGTGGAAATTCACCGAATATGACCGTTTCGCCGACCGCGCCCTCTGCGATGATGTGATGAGAAGCGGATGAGCACCGCACCGAACCAAGCCGGGGACCTCCAGCACACGCGCTCCTGCGCGACCGAGCTGGTGTGCCGCAAATGCGAGCTGCGCTCGCCCCTCGCCGACGGCGGGGCGTACTGCCCACGCTGCGGCAAGAGCCTCGACGTCGACTACGACTACGAGCTCGCCGCGCGGCGCATCCGCGAAACGCCGATGCACGAGCGCCCGCTCAACATCTGGTTCCTGGAGGAGCTGCTGCCGATCCACGACGCCATCGGCCCCACGCGCGTGGGCGAGTTCGCGGGCTTCACTCCACTGATCAAGGCCGATCGGCTGGGCGCAGCGGTGGGCCTGCGCAATCTCTATCTCAAGGACGACAGCACATCCCGCCCGAGCCTCTCCTACAAGGACCGCGTGGTGGGCATGGCGGTGGCACGCCTGCTGGAGCTGGGCCGCAAGGAGATCGGGTGCGTGTCGACCGGCAACGTCGGCACCGCCGTGGCTGCGTTGGCGGCAAAGGCGGGGGTGGCGGCGTACGTCTTCTACCCCAACCGCCTGGAGAGCACCAAGGCTCACGCCTGTCGCGCGCTCGGCGCGAAGGTGTGCCAGGTCGAGGGCAACTACGACGAAGCCAACAAAGCCTGCCGCGCGCTCGCGGAAGCGACGGGCCTGGAGTTCGCCAACATCACGCTGCGCCCGTTCTACGCCGAGGGCGCCAAGACCGAGGCGTACGAGATCGTGCAGCAGCTCGGCTGGCGCTCGCCGGATCGCATCGTCTCCCCGGCAGCCGGGGGCACGCTCTCCTCGCGCATTCACAAGGGCCTACAGGAGCTCGAAAAGGTTGGCCTCGCCCAGACCGCGCACACCAAGATCGACATCGCCCAGCCCGACGGCTGCAACCCGATCGCCGAGGCGATCCTAAACGGCGCCTCCGAGATCGTCCCCGTCAAGCCGACCACGCAGGCACACTCGCTCGGGATCGGCTCGCCCGGCGACGGGGTGTTCGTGATCGAGGCAGTCCGTGGCCGCGGCGGCACCGCGGCGTCGGTGAGCGACAAAGAGATCTTCGCGGGCATCGACCTGCTCGCCTCCACCGAGGGCCTGCTCACCGAGCCGGCCGGCGGCACGACCGTGGCGGTCGTGAAGAAGCTCGCCGCCGAAGGTCGCCTCGACCCCGACGAGACGGTGGTGGCGATCGTCACCGGCAACGGTCTGAAGACCCTCTACGACCACCCCGCCAAGCCGTGGCCGTCGAAGGTCGAGTGCAACACCGAGACGATGCGCTCCGTGCTGGAGGGCTTTCAGCGCGAGGCGGGCCTGGTGCCCGCCAGCGAGCGGCTGCACGCGTAGGGCCTACCATCCCCGAGGTGGGACGCCTCGACGAAGTCGACCTGAGCCACTCGCTCTCGCGCGAGGAGTCCGAGAAGCGACTATCTGCGCTGCAGGAGCGCCTCCTCGCGCTGCGGCTGGTACTCGCCGGGCTACGCGACGGCGGGCACCTGGGGCCGCCCGTGTGCGTCCTCTTCGAGGGCTGGGACGCCTCCGGCAAGGGCGGCGCGATCAAGCGCCTCGTGGCGCCGCTCGATCCCCGCCACGTGCGCGTCGCAGAGTTCGCCGCGCCGGACGCGACCGCCAAGCGCCACCACTTCCTGTGGCGCTTCTGGCCGGCGCTGCCGGGGTGGGGCGGCTTCACCGTGCTCGACCGCTCCTGGTATGGGCGCGTGCTGGTCGAGCGCGTGGACAAGCTTGCCACCGAGGAGGAATGGAAGCGCGCGTATGGCGAGATCGTCGAGTTCGAGCGGATGCTCACCTCCGAGGGCGCGGTGCTGATCAAGTTCTGGCTGCACATCTCGAGCGACGAGCAGCTCAAGCGCTTCGAAGCGCGTGCCAACGATCCGCTCAAGAGCTGGAAGCTCGCCCCCGACGACTGGCGCAACCGCGGCCAGCGCGAGCTCTACACACAGGCGCTGGAGGAGATGTTCGAGCGCACCGACGCCAAGCATGCCCACTGGCATATCGTCGCCGCGGAGTCCAAGCACTACGCGCGCGTGCACGTGCTGGAGACTGTCAACGGCGAGATCGAACGGGCCCTTAGCCACCACGGGATGAAGCTTCCCGAGCCCTGAGCCGGACTTCCGCGGTTCGCGCAGGCCAGTGACGCGCGGCGCCGTGACGCCCGAGCGCGTGTGAGAGGTCGCTGTAGAAGTTTTGATAGGTTACGATGATCCGTGCTGTAGGGATAGTGTGCATATGGGCTCACTCACGTTCGCCACTCACCTGGCTGCCGAGCCGCGTTCCCGATGCGGCTCGCAGGTCGCGGTCGGCGAGGTGCGCGATGCTCATCGCCCCAGCGCTGCTCATGCTGGCTCTCGGGTCGGCGCCGCGCGCGGGCGCAGCAGCTCCGGCGCATACGGAATTCGTCACCGTCTACAACCACGAACTGCCACCGGCCTTTCACCTGGCTACGCCGACTCCAGGTCCGCTGGAGGTTCCGTTTGGCGCCGAACTCGTCCCCTCGGTGAGCTTCAGCGCCCGCGTCCAGCCCACTGGTGCCCAGCCGGTTGTGGACACGGCCGACGGCGCCGGCTTCTTCGTCTTCGGGCCGCTGGCCTTCAATGTGACCGATCTCGAGTGGCACTATGCGGCAACCGGCGCACCCGCGAGCAACAGCCTCTTCAAGAGCCACCGCATCGGATTCGAAGCACAGCTGGGAATCCACGGCAAGCCCACGATCGACCCGGGCGACGGCGAGCCCGACGAAGCCGCGTTCTCGGCTCCGGTGGCCTCGATCACGGTCGACCTCCCCCCGGTCCCGCTTCCTTCCAGCGAACCGGTGGCGCCCGAGGCAGAGATCTCTGGCACGCTCGAGTTCGACGTCAAGCTCTACGTCGCCCAGGCGATCGCCTACGTGACCGAGAAGCTCGCCGAGGGCGCCGTCGCGGCGGTCAGCGCGATTCTCACCGACGGCGCCGACGTGGAGCAGATCGGCGACGCGCTGGATGCGTTGCAGGAAGCGGAACTCGCCGGCACAATCCAGCAGTACAAAACGCTGGCGCTGAAGGCCAACGCACGATGGGACCTGGAGGTCGACCAGCGCGTCCCAATCGGCCACCTGTTGGAACAGTTGGTGGGGGCCGAGGCCTCCGCATTGCGCTCCCGCGTCAAGGCCGAAGTCACCGAGAAGCTCGCGCACGCCCTCACCTGGTTGGCCAATCGCGCAAGCCCTGATGTGTCCGCCGTCTACGATGGCCGCTCGTGGCTGGTGCACGCCGGCGAACGGGTTATCGCGGGCGCCAAGCGCATCGTCACCAAAGGCTGGCACCTCGTTCAGTCGCTCCTCAGTGCCCGCCGGGCGCCGGCGCCACCGCGAGCGCTCGCGAGCTCCACCGGCGCGCTCGCGCTCACACCCCTGACATCTATCCGCGGCATGACCTTCGGCCCACCACTGGCTCGCAGCGCCGCACAGAATGCCGCCAACGCGCTGGCCCAGTATGGGTTCGAACGTGCCACCGTCCGCCCGCTGCTCGTAAGCAGTGTCTCTCCGCGCGCCGGCCAGCGCCTGTGCGTCGCGGCGGCCAAGCTGACGAGCCCGGACGCGGCGGTCGAGTTGCGGGGGCCCGGCGACTACATGAGCGAGGCGCTCATCCTGACAAGGTCGGAAGTCGGCGGGGCGTGCCTGCAATTGCCCGCCAATGCGCCGGCCGGAGCATGGACTGTGGGAGTGGTCGATTACAACGGCCACACGCAGCGCCACGGCGTGCTGTTCGACGTATTTGCCTTCACGATCCACGGCTCTTAATCCAAGAGCACGGCCGCTCTCGGACCGGGGCACAGCGCCGCCCGCCCCCGCTGCAGCGTTCGCGCCGCGGCGGGGACATGCAGGCCCAGCTCCCACGCGTTTGGCGGGCAACCCGGCCACGTGGACGATCTCCAACGGCCCGACCCATTAGGGTGCCGGCCATGGATGCTTCGCTCTACGCTGATGCGCTCGCACCGTTCCTCGCGGAAGCGCGGCAATTAATGCCCGCCGACGCCGAGGTGCTCGACGCCCACACCCACCTCGGGCTCGACGAGGATGGACGCTCGCTGACACTCGAGCAGCTGCTCGCGCAGCTCGACGAGGCCGGCGCGCGACGCGCGTGCGTGTTCCCTTTGCACGACCCCGCTCGCAGCCCCGCCTACCGCGTGCCCAACGATCGCGTGCTCGCGTGGGCAGGCGAAAGCGAGGGCCGCCTGATTCCCTTCTGCCGCCTCGACCCATTCGACGGCCCGATCGCCGAGGCCGAGCGCTGCCTCGCCGCAGGTGCACGCGGGATCAAGCTGCACCCCCGCGCCCAGGAGTTCGCGTTCGACGGTAACGAGCTCGAGGGGATCTTCGAGGTGGCCGAAGCGGCGCGCGTGCCGATCTTGATCCACGCCGGCCGCGGCCTGCCCCCGATCGCCGAGGGGCTCGCCAAGCTCGCGTTGCGCCACCCCGAGGTTGTGTTGATCCTTGCGCATGGTGCGATCTGCGACCAGGGCATCCTCACCTCGATGCTCGCCGAGCACCCCGGCGTGCTGTACGACACCTCGTGCTTCTTCGGGCTCGACGTCGTCGAGTTGTTCGCGCGCATACCCGCCGAGCGGATCGTGTTCGCCACCGATCCCCCCTACGGGCGCCCGCAGAGCGGCCTCTACATGACGCTGCGCATCGCCGCCCACGCCGGCCTCGACGAGGCCACCACCCGGCTGGTGCTCGGCGGGACGGTCGCGGGGCTGTTCGACGGGCGCGGGCTGCCGCCCGTCACCCCTCCGCGGCGCGGGCCCTCGATCACGCTATCCGGGCGTCTGGCCCGCGTGTACGGCTACGGCAGCCTCACGGGCCCCGCGCTCTTCGCCGGCATCCCCGAGCAGGCTCTGGCGGGACTCGAGATGGCGCTCGCCGCCTGCCGCGACCCCTTGCCGGGGGATGTCGGCGAGGCGCTGGAGGCAATCGGCTCGGCGCTTTCCGCAGCCGCCACGTTGCTGCAGAGCGAGGACGGCGTACGGCCAGCGATCGACCTGATCTACCGCGCGATGGCGCGGGCCGTCACCGAGGTGCCCGACCCCGTCTGATCGGGCTCACTCGCCGCGGCACAGCCACACCGCGGCCCATTCTCCACTGACGCGGCGTTGGCGCTCGTGCATGCTCAAACACTCTTTGAAGGCTCCCACCACCTCGTCGACCTGCTCGGTGAGCAGCCCCCCAGCGATCAGATCCTCGGGGGCCAGCTCGATCGATCGCGCAAGGTCCAACAGCAGCGGCTTCAACAGGTTGGCGAGCATCGTTGGCGCAGCGGCGCCCGCAACGGCCGGTAGGCGCTCGCGGCGCAGGTCGAAGCTGCGAGCCTGCAACTCCACGCCGTTGACCTTCGCGTTCTCACGGGCAGCATCGACGCTCTCCAGCTCGTTGTCGAGGCCCATCACCGGCCCGTACCCGAGGCGGGCGGCCGCGATCGCCAGCACCCCCGAGCCGGTGCCGACGTCCAGCAGCGCTCCCCGTTGTGCCCCCTCGGACGCCAGCTTCAGCAGCAGCTCCAGGCACATGCGAGTGGTCGCGTGCGCCCCCGTCCCAAACGCCTGGCCCGGGTCGATCACGATCTCCTCGACGCCAGCCCTGTGGCTTGGAGGCTCCCACGGCGGGCGCACATGCAGTCCCGGCACGGTCCGTTGCGGCGCCTGTCCCTCCCCGTGAGCATCCGGCGACTCGATCAACACTGGACGATGAAAGCGCTTCCACCGCTCCCCCCAATCGTCGGGCAGCTCGATGGTTGTGACCTCCACAAGCGCATCCCCCGCCGCGGCGCGCAGATCGGGCAGTTGCGGGAGCTCGCCGGGGCTGCCGTACACGGCGTACTCGACCACCCCGTCACCGGTGTCCCCCTCCTCCACCCCCGAGGGCGCCAGCTCCAGCAGCTGCGCCAGCACCACCTCCGCGTCCTCGCAGCGGACGCGCACCGCGAGACGGATCACGCGGCTCGGCGCCTGGAGCCGCTTGTCGGGCGACCCGTTTGCGCACAGAGCCGGTTCATCACGCCGCCCGGTGGTGCAGCGCGCGGCGCAGCTTGCCGAGGATCGACTCCTCGCCGCGTAGGTTGTCCTCGGTGAGCGTCTCCTGCACGCGCTCCAGGAGCTCGCGCTGCTCGGCGCTCAGGCGGCGGGGCACCACCACGTTGACGACCACACGCAGGTCGCCACGCCGGCCGCTGCGTAGGCTGGGCATTCCCTGGCCGCGCACCGTCAGCACCTCGCCTGGCTGGGTGCCCGGGGCGATCTTTACCGGCGTCGTGCCCTCGAGTGTCGGCGCGTCGAGCGTCGCTCCGACGGCCGCCAGCGGGGCGGAGACGTCGAGTGCCGTGATCAGGTCGTCCGCTTCACGCACGAAGCGCTCGTCTGGGCGCACCCGCACCAGCACGTAAAGGTCGCCGGGGGGCGCGCCAGCCTCGCCCGCGTGGCCCTTGCCGCCGAGGCGGATACGCTGGCCGTCGGCGATCCCCCCCGGCACGTCCACGGTCAGCGTGCGCTTGACGGCGCGGCGGCCACGGCCGCGGCACTCGCCACAGGGCTGCTTGGCGGTGCGCCCGTCGCCGTGGCAGCGGTCGCACACGACCGTGCGCATCATCTGGCCGAAGGGTGTGCGCGTCACCGCCTGCAGCTGCCCCGCGCCGCCGCAGCGCTCGCAGGTCTCGATCGGGGTGCCCGGCTCGGCGCCGTTGCCGTGGCAATGCCCGCAGCGCTCCACCACCTCAAAAGCCACCTCGGCGCTCTTGCCGCCAGCCGCCTCGCGCAGATCGATTTCGAGCGCCGCCGCCACGTCCTGCCCCTGTGCGGGCCCCGCCCCACGTCCGCCTCCGAAGGGGCTGGCGCCGCCGAAGAATGCGTCGAACAGGTCACCGATCGAGCCGAACCCATCGAAGTTGGGGGCATACCCGCCGGAGCGCAGCCCTTCGTGGCCGTAGCGGTCGTAGGTCGCGCGCCGCTGCGGGTCGGAGAGGATCTCGTATGCCTCCGCGGCCTCCTTGAACTTCTCCTCCGCCTGCGGATCGTGGGCGTTGACGTCCGGATGAAGCTCCCGCGCCAGACGGCGGAAGGATTTCTTGACGTCCTGCTCGGAGGCGTCGCGTGCGACGCCCAGCACCTCGTAGGGGTCGCGGGGGGTGGAAGCGCGGCTCACGGCTTCTGTGGATGGGCGGTCATGGGCGGGGAGAGTTGGTGTTGACGGACACAGTAGGGGCTCGCCACGTCTCGGCCGGCAGAGGACGTCGAGGCAGCGTGGAATGGGGCAGGCAAGGTCAGCTCTCGGCGTAGGTCTCTTCGAGGAAGCGCGACAGCTCGTGCGCCACCTCCTGCACCGCGGGGATCGCGTGTGCGTAGTTCATCCGCACCGGGCCGATCACCGAGACGATCCCCAGCCGGCGCTGCGCCACCCCGTATCCCGTCGCCACCATCGCCAGCGAGCGCATTGCCGGAATCTCGTTCTCCTGGCCGATCCGCACATACACGCCCGGCTCGCTCAGGGCTGTGCGCAGCACGTCCAGCAGCGCCACCCGCCGCTCCAGGAGATCCATCAGCTCGTTGATCTGACCGACGTCGCGCATGTGCGCGTCGGAGAACAGCCGCGCCGTGCCGTCGAGGTAGAGCACGTGCTCGGACTCGCTCGCAAGCTCGCCGAACGCCGGCGCGAGGCGACCGAGGAAGGCGCGCTCCTGCGCTGGCAGGGTGGGGTCGGCGAGACGCTGGTGGAGCATCCGCGCACCAAGGCCCAACCCCACCAGGCGCTCGTTGAGGTACTCGCCCGCCCACGCCACCAGACCCGCGTCGACCGGCGCCTCGAACGTGGCGAACACCCTGGCGACCTCGCCGGTGGAGGTGATCACGACGGCCACGACCACCTGTGGCTGCACCGCGAGCACCTCGACGCGGCGGATCGTGGCGGTGCTCGCCGAGGGCGCGGAGACGACCGCGAGCAGGTCGGTCACCTGCGAGAGCGTCTCGGTGGTCGCGCGCATCGCCTCCTCCACCTCTTGGCGCGTCAGTGAGAGATCCAGGCGCGGCGCCGCCACCAGGCCCTTGCCGGAGGCCAGCATCCGGTCCACGACATAGCGCTGGCCGGCGTCGGTCGGAACGCGACCCGCGGAGGTGTGCGGGTGCGCGAGCAGACCCTGCTCCTCGAGCAGCGCGAGCTCGTTACGTACGGTGGAGGCCCTGCAGTCGAGCTCCGGGTCGGCGGCGATCGCCCTCGAAGCCACTGGCTGGCCCGCCAGCAGGTATTCCTCCACCACCTTGCACAGGATCAGCTCCTGCCTGGCGGTAAGCATGTATTTGATTGTACGAGCCGCCGGGGAGGCAACTCTCGAAGCCGCTAGAGCGTCAGCTCGGCCTCGGCGTTGCGGATGATCTCCTTCTCGCCCTGCACCGCCACCGTGTCGATCAGCACCTTCCCGTCCTGCGCCTCGCGCACGGTGCCGGTGACGAGCACCTCCTGCTCGGGGACGCCCATCCCGCGGAACTGCACCGCGAGGCGCCGCAGGTGCTCGGGGCCGCCGGCCGCCTCCGTCTGGGCGCGCGCCACCTGTGCCATCGACCACAGCCCGTGCAGGATGCGCCCGGGCAGGCCCACCGCGCGGGCGAACTCGTCGTCGACGTGGATCGGGTTGAAGTCGCCCGAGGCGCCCGCGTAGCGGACGGTGAGGTACTTGTCGGGCGTGATCTTCAGCTCGGGTATCTGTGCTCCCGTAGTCAACTCAGCCATTGCTCGCTCCTCGAAGGTCGGCCATTGCGAATATCCCGAATGTCAGCCGTCATATCCAAACGCAGGCATTTGCTCGCAGCCGGAAGGTCGGCCATTGCTCATACTCCTCGAACGATGTTGGTCCACGTGCCGCGGCACACCTGCTCGCCGCGCTGGTTGGTCGAGACCGACTCGAACACGTAGAAGCCCTTGCCCTTGTGCTCGTAGATCTCCTTCACGCTCGCGGTGGTGGTGATCTCGTCGCCGGCCACCACGGGCGGACCCCACTCGAACTCCTGGCCGCCGTGCACCATCATCGGGAAGTTGATTTCGATCTCGGGATCGAAGATCGGCGGCCCCACCGAGGGGGCGGAGTACACCACCGCGAACATCGGCGGCGCCACCACATCGGCGTAGCCGCCGGCGCGGGCAACCTCCACGTCGAGGTGGACGGGGTTGGTCTCGCCCACCGCCCGGGCGTACTCCTTGATCTTCTCGCGGCCCACCGCATACACCGTGGGCTCGTAGGTCTTGCCGACCGCTTTGTCGTTCACTGGCACCTGTTCGGATCTCCTTGCGCGGGAGGGTTCGGCGCGGCAGTCTATGGCATATCCCGGTGAGGCCTCGAGTGCATGGTGGCGACCAGGCCTTTAAACGCGAAAAGCCACCCGGGGCCGCCTGCGGAGTTGCGTATGTGTTGGCGATCTGTCCTGTTGTGTGGCCAGCCATCGTCCACATTGGCCCTACCGGCCATGGGCCTCAAAACACCCCGGGCGACCTAAAAAACCGTGGGGCACCGGCAGCCCGGCGCCCCACGGTATGCATCACGGCGCGAGGACCGCTAGAAGACGAGGTCGATTTCGCCGCCGGCGCCCGCGCCCACGAGCTCACGCTCATCGCTCTCCGCGCCGCCCCCGCCCTGCGTCTGCCCGCCCTCGCCGCGGGTGGCGGGCGGGTCGAGGAACTGAATGTTCTCGGCCACCACGCTCACCGCCTGGCGCTTCTGTTGCTCCGGGGTTTCCCATTCGCTCCACTCCAGGCGTCCATCCACCGACACACGGCTGCCCTTGTGCATGTAGCGGGCCACGCTCTCCGCCAGCCCGCCGAACGTGGCGACGTCGAAGTAGAGAGGGCGCTCGCGGTACTCGCCCTCCGCGTCCCGCCGGATGCCGTTGCACGCGATCCGCAGGTTGCAGACGCTGTTGCCGGAGGGCAGCTCGCGCAGCTCTGGATCCCGTGTGAGATTGCCGATCAACACTACGCGATTGGTGCTTGCGTATGACATGAGTCGTCTCCTTTGCTGTAAGCCACTGCCCCGTCAGAGAAGTTACGCCGCGCTTGGGACGGTACGCTCGCTCGGGGGGCCGAAATGTGCCGGCAGCGCCTCGAGCGGGACCACTACCACCCGCTCACGAGCCTGCGCGAGGTCGATCGCGCGCAGCACCGCGCGCTCGACCTCGGGCGGGGCGAGGTAGAGCACGCCCACCACACAGCGTGCCCGCGCCCACGCGCGGCAGATCGCCGCCAGGCGCTCCGGCGCCTTGACGGTCAACTCCACCTCGATCGCCACCGGTAGGCCGGCGTTTGCGTCCAGCGGCCACAGCACCAGGTCGGGGTGGTGGCGCGATGCCCGCTCGCCGCGGAGCCCCATACCGATTTCGGCGCTGGCGAGCGCACGGTGGCGCTCGCGCTCCTCGCCACGCAGCTCCCGCTCGCCCTGCACCCGATGGTCGGGATAGCAGCGCTCCAGTGCCGCCGCCACGCGAGCGCATTCGATCAGATGCAAGGCGTTGGAGGCGCTCACCGTGCATGGCTCGACACCTCGCGCCTCGGCATTTCGCAGGCCGGCGCGCGTGACGGTGTACAGCGCCGGGTGGCCTGTCAGCGGACGGCAGCGCTTCAGCAGCCGCTCACCTTCCGCGGCCCGCAGCCGTCCACGCGCCGAGGCGGCGCTGACCCCCAGATGCACGGCCACCGCCTCCGCCGTGACCGCACCCATGCCTGCTGCCCAGCGCACGATCGCGGTACGGTCGAGAGCCGGTCGCGGGTTGTCGCGATGGTTGTGATCGTGGTGGTGCTGAGGGTGGTCGTGGTCGCCCTGATCGTCGCGGTGTTGGTGATGTTGGTCGTGGTTGCTCCGATGGTTGTTGCGCTGAGTGTCATCGTCGTGGTTGGTGTCGATCCTGGTGTCGGTGTGTACAGATCCCATCGTGTGATCCTCCTTGTGTCGTCGTATTCAGAGGTTGCGATCGGGCGAGTGCATCCGCGCGATCGCGGCGCTGCGTGGGCTGCTGAGCCGGATCACCGCGGCGTGGCCGGTCGGTAGGCTCATCACCTCTTCGGGGCCGATCAAGGGCTCGGCGATCCGCGTGCGAGTTGTTCGACCGTCGCTGCTGACCGTGGTGCGCCAGGCGCCCTTGGTGCCAGCCAGACGCGCGATCAGCTCGGCCGATGCAGGAACCGCCTGGCGGTGGGCGATCACGCTGGTGAGGTTGCCCAGCACCTGCTCCTGCAGCATCTCGTGCCCGGGAAGGCGCAGGTCGGAGAGCTCCTGGGTGCCCAGCAGCAGGCTGATCCCCGCCGAGCGTGAGCGGGCGAAGAGGCCGACGACGCGCTCGGCGGCGATCGCGGAGAACTCGTCGATCGCCACCACGCACCGTGCCGGGCGCTCCTGCAGGGCTGAGACGACCGTCTGCAGGTCTTGCACGATCGCCGACCCCAGCATCTGCGCGAGCAGCGGCCGGGAGTCGGCGCGGAGGCTGAAGTACACCACCGCCCCACTCCGCACCGCGCCCAGCAGCTCGATCGACTCCGCGTCGGGCGTGGCCGGGTCGAGCCACGGGCCCACGTCGGACTCGGCCATGATCGCCAAGCGGTCGCGCACACCGCTCAGATCGCTGCGTTGACGGGTGGTGAGCGAATCCAGATAGGCGTGCACCGCCCGCGCCTGCTCCTGGGGAAGCTCCCGCGCGAGCAGCTCGAGGCCCGCTGGATCGAGCGCCTCGAGGAGGCCGGCGAGGCTCACCTCGTGACCGGCGGCGCGTAGCGCGCGGACGGCGTGTCCGAGGTAGCGCTGCGCCTGACGCTGGTAGTGGGGCTCGGTGAAGCGCTCCCCGGCGAGCGCCTTGTCGGCGATCTCCGTCTCGCCGCCTCGAGCGTAGGGGTTGTACACCGCCAGCCCCTCTGGCGTCCACACGTAGAACGGCTTGCCCGCCGCGCGCGCCGCACGGTGCAGCCGCTCACGCAGCCCAGCGTCGCCCTTCGGGTCCAGCACGATCGCCGACATCCCGTAGGCGACCGCCGCCATAGTGATCCACGCCTGGGTGAACGTCTTGCCGGAGCCCGTGGCGCCCGCCACCAGGGTGTGCGTGCCGCCGCTGGCCGAAACGGGGATTCGGGCCGGAGGCCCGTGTCTCCCGGCTTCGGCACCGCCGAGCTCGATCGCCACCGAGCGTCCGCGGCGGTCAACGCCGACACTCAGATGGCTGCCGCGCCAGATGCGCTCGCCCTGCCCACCCGCGACGCGCGTTCTTGCGAGCCACGAGCCGAGTGGGCCGGCGCCGGCACCCTGGTTGCGGCCAGCGAACCACGAATGCACACGATGAGCGCCGGCGCGCAGGCCGTCGAGCGGGGTGGTGCGCGCGGCGGCGATCTCCGCGAGATCGGCGCCGGCCTGCAGGTCTTCGCCGTGCCAGCGCCGGCCGCGAACCGCAGCTCCGAGCGCGGCTACTCCGAGCGTCGTCGCATCCCCTGCCAGCGTCGTGCGACCGAGCAGGACGAGCGCGGACGCGCCCGCCGCCCAACTCCAGTGCAGGTGCCAGTGGCGCATCAAGCGCGCCGCCAGCAGACCGAGGAGTACCCCGATGACGACGTGCACCGTCGTACCGACCAACCACTGCGCGAGATGCGCCAGCGCAGCCAACGGGTCGGGTTCCCGATTGAGGGTTGTTTCGTTCGATGGGGGCATGAAGCCCCTCCTTTCGCTCTCGATGGAGCACCCGACGGAGCCGGGTGCGGGGTTAACGAGCGACGGCGAGCCCAAGGGCTCGCCGTCTGGAGTGCTGCACGTGTGCTCGCGAGTCCGCAGACCCGCGCAGCGGTGAGGTTTGATAGATGCAACGCAAGCGGCCGGCTCGGAGGCCGGCAGGTTGCGTGGCTCGGAGGCTCAGATCAGGCGGTAGCCGAAGCCGCGCACGTTGACCACCCACTGCTCCTCGCCCTCCGCGCGCAGCTTGCGCCGCACGCGGCTGGAGTGGGAGTCGAGCGTGCGGGTGGACACCGGAGTGGGGTATCCCCACACCGCGCGCAGCAACTCTTCCTTGGCGAACACCCGCTGGGGCTCGTGTGCGAGGTGCACGAGCAGCTCGTACTCGAGGCGACGCAACCGCAGCGGGCGTCCGTGCAGGCTAGCCACGTGCGCATCGAGGTCGATCGCCAGCGGCCCCACCTCCACCCACCGTGCGCCCCGCCCACCGACGGTGCGCAACAGCAGAGCCCGCAGCCGTGCCCGCAACTCCAGATATCCGGGAGGCCGTGCGAGGAAGTCGTCGGCGCCCGCGTCGAAGGCCCGCAGCAAGTCGGCCTCCGCGGTGCGGTGGCTGATCACGATCACCGGCAGCGCCACCTGCCAGGCGGCGAGAGCGCCACCGCGCGCAAGCGGCGCACCACCGCGCGCAAGCGCGCCACCACTGCGGATCTCCAGCAGCAGCTCGAGCGCCGATCTCGGCGTGTCCAGCTCGCCGAGCAGCACGATTCGCGGCTGGTGGGCGCCGGCGAGAACCCGCGCGTGCTCGGCGGTGCGTCCCAGGCGCACGTGGTAGCCGTCTGCCACCAGTTGCCCCACCAGCGCAGCGGCGACCCGCTCGTCGTGCTCCACCACCAGCACCGAGGGCGCAGGCTCCCCGCGATCGCCATCGGCACTCAAAGCTCGACCTCCCGGGGGCTGATGCCGAGGCCGTCGCGCGCGATCACGGCGAGCACCTCGCTGTGGATCCACGGCGTGGGCTCGCCCTCGCCACCGCCCTCTGGCGCGATGCCGACGCGACGGGAGAGCCAGCTGGTCTCGCCGCTGCAGTTGCCTTTGCCGTCACGCTTCACCCGCCCACAGCGGTGGGCGATCTCGCTGAGGCTGAGCCCCCGGGTATGCATCGCGTGCAGCACCGCCCGGCGCAGCCCCCGGTTGAGCACGATCCGGCTGGCGTCGAGGCGCTGCAGCTCGGAGCGCAGCACCGCCACCGACACGGCGTCATCGTCGCGATGATGCGCCAGCGCCCCGACGGTGAGCGCGCGGACCGGCTCGTAGCCCTCCATGCAGGCAACGGCGTCGCGCACGCTCTCGGGCTGCGGATAACCCCCACGTTCGGGGGCGCGACGACACCAGCGCAGCTCCGGGATCGACAGGCCGGTGACGAATGGCTCCAGCCGGTGGACACGGCCGTGGCGGTCGCGCAGCTCCACCGTCGCCGGTGGCGGGAGCGGATCGAGCTCTCCATCCTCCCGCGGCGGGCTCCCCTCGGGGAAGGGGGCGGTGAGCAGATCCTCCGGCGCGAGCCGCCGGCAGCGGCGCGGGCGGGGATCGCGCAAGTAGTGGCGGCACACCAAGTGGGCGTTCTCCAGCGGCTCGTCGGCGGCGAGGTGCGCCACCAGTCGCCGGTCGCCCCAGGTGGCGGCGTCGCGGTCCAGAACCAGCACGCTGCCGCCATGCCCGGGCAGCGCGAGCACCTCGCGCAGGCCGCCGGAGTGATCGGTGTAGCGGGCGAGCGGACCGCGAGGCATGAGCCGGACAGCCCGAGTGAGCGAGCAGACGGTCGGGGTGAATGTGGATCGTGAGGCGCGCGGCAACTTCGCTGGGAGGGTGGTGGGGGGCATGGCGCGTCTCCTGGCCCACGGGGCCGTCGGGCGGTGGTCGAAGTGGGAGCGGCTTGTAGAGCTCCGACGGACGGCCGTCAAGTGGCGCGCCAACGGTTGGCGGAGCTCGGTGGCTGGGCGAGATCCCCTTAAGGGATCTCGGTGCTCATGCGATCGGCGCCGCACGACGTCGAAGTTGGCGCGATCGGGTCCATCGGGCTCCATGCGGACCGGCGAGGAGCGGGGGTTGTGCGGCTGAAGGGTGCTGTGCGGCCTGGGTGAAAGGGGAATCGAAGGACCGCGATGCTATCCACCGTCGGGAGCCGGCGGCGACGTCGCGGGCCCTCAGCGGGGCGGACGGCGCAGTCGCCCGCGCCGCTCGGGCGCAGTCTGGCTCAACGGAGCAGCTTCTGGCACCTACCGCGTGCAGTCGCGCACCCGCGGCGCGGTGCCCCGACTGCAAGAGGAAGCACACACGAGGCGGGGTGACCGCATATTCGCGAGGGGTAAACGCACATCCCAGCGGGCAACTGCGCGCGTCTTTTCGCGCCAGGTCGACGCCATCTGGAGCTGCCCACAGGCCCATCGCTGGTTGTGCCCCAAAGTAAGGACACGCTTCCGACAGCCAAACAAGGACACACCTCCGATGGCGGCATCGCCGCGCCACCTGCCCGCTACCGTGGGCGCGCCCCAGGCAGAAGCTCCCGCGCCACGATCGTCGCTTCGCGCGCGCGGGGGTCGCCGTTCGCCATCGCACTTCGCACCGCGGGCGGCAGAGGAGGAACGCCGTATGCGAGCAGCAGCCCCTCGTGGGCGTCGCGCTCGGAGGCGAACACGATGCCGGCGCGACCGGGGTACTCCCACTCGTGGGGATGCTCGCCGGCATAGGCGCGGCAGGCGCACAGCAGGTGGTCGGCCAGCCGGGCGCACTCGCGCGCACGGGGACGATCGCGGCAGAGGAACACGACCAGCGGGTTCGACCCCGCCCGCCCGGCAGCTTGGCGGGAGAAGCGGGGGACACAGACCGACCAGCCGGCGAGCAGATGGTCGTAGCGCTCGAGCTTGGCCGCAGCGGACCCGGCCGGAAGGCGATCGTCGCGCTCGATCAGCAGGTGAACCCTGCCCGTGCCCACCCCGCCGGCACCAGCATGCTCAAGCGGGTTGCCGGCCACTTCCACGCTCGCGTCGGGCCGCACCCTCTCGAAGCGCTCCACCTCCACGCGCCCGCCAGTGGGCTCGGTGCGCAGGAAGTCGTGCGGGGCACGCCCTCCCGGCAGGCGCAACTCGCCGGGGCCGATCGCCGCGCGCCCGGCGGGGGTCGAGTGCAGCGGCGGCGAGAGCACCGACTCCTCCGGGCCCCGCAGCCGCGGCGCGCCGCCCGCTCCGAGGGTGCGCTCCAACGCGAGCGCCCACCCGGTGACGTGCACCTCGTGGCGGGCTTGGCGCAACCGGCGATCGCCCGCAACCGGCAGCGAGGATGGGGCCGATGCGGAGAGCGTGGCGGAGGAGGATTTGGATATGGGGGTGGGGGCTCGTGTCTCGTCGACCGCGCGCTGGTCGAGGACATCCGAGCGCCCGTGCGGGCCGAGCAGCTCGAGTCCGAGGGGGGCGATCACGTAGCACATGGGAGCGCCTCCCCCGTCGCGGCGATGGAACTGGAAGCGTCCCACCAGGCCGGCGTCGGAGAGGCGCTTGAGGCGCCGCTGGGTGGTGGTGACAGCGCGCCGGGGATTGAAGCGGCGGTGGATCTGGCTGGTGAGCACGTGGCGCATCGAGGCGACGAGCGCGAGGATCTCCAGGTCGAGCGGGTCGGGGTCGAGCGCGCTGGGCGCAGCGACTGCCCGCGCCCAGCGCACGCGATGGGCCGCGTCTAGCTCCACCAGCTCGGCGTAGCTCTCCGCGGCGGCCTCAGGCAGCGGGTACCCGGAGCCCACGCGCCTTCCGGCAGCACTATCCGTGGATGTGTTGGGCTGCGGCGACTGCGTGATCCCATCGCGCTCTGTGGCCTCCCGGCCGCGACTCCTCTCCCCCGCCTGCTCCACACGATCGTGGCGAGGCACGGAAGACCGAAGCCGGGAGACACTCGCCTCCGGCGAGCATCCCCGTTTCGGCCAGCCCCCAGCCGGCTCGTTTCCACATCCCCGCGCGCGGACGATCCCACCTGACTCCCTCTCCTCTCCCCCGCGCTCCGGCTCCGCCTCCCGGCGCTCCCAGTGGGGCTGGCTGAGGTCGGCGAGGTAACGGCCCCCGCGCTCGGCCTGGCGGGTGGCGTGCAGAGCGAGACGCTCCTCGTCGATGCGCAGCGGGATCGTGCTCGCGAGGAACGGCGCCTGACGGCCCTCCGGGGTGACCCAGCTGACGATCGCGTGGTGCTTTGGCAGGTGCAACCGCGCGTCTGGGTGGCCGAGCGCGGAGAGGCCGGTGATGTTGGGGCGCACGGTGTCGGAGTACTCCGCCATCATCAAGCTCGCCGCGTCGCGCGCGTCTTGTACGGAGGACGTTGCGAAGTACACGCGATGGGCAAACAGCGCGTCGAGCTGCGCGCGCACCTCGCGGTCGGTCCACTGTGAGTCGGTCTGCCAGCACGCCACCGTCTCCAGGCCCGCGGAGCGCTTCAGCGCGAGCGTCTCGGCGAAGCCGCGGTTGAGCACCAGCGGCGCCTCGTCCACCTTGAGCGCCACCGCCATGCGCTGGTTGGCGGCGATGGTGTCCTGTTGGCGCGCCAGCGCCGCGTCGAGCATCCCCATCAGCAGCTGCATCAGCACGGAGGTGTTGCCGGCGCCCATCGCCCCGAGCGCGCCCTTCACCACCAGCACCTCCCCGCGCGCGATCACTCGGTCGAGGTCCACCGTGAGGGAGTCGTTGAGCAGCACGCGCTTGATCGATGGCGAGTTGAGCAGCCGCGCGAGCTTGTTCACGGGGGCGTCCAGCTTCGCCGTGGTGGTGCTGCGGGAGTCCGCCAGCTGCGCGGAGAGCTCCGCGGTGAAAAACTCGGCGATCTCCTTGTACTCGGGCAGCGTGCGCACGTGGGCCCCGACGCGGGCGCGGTAGGAGTAGCCCTCCTCCCCCACCGACAGCAATCGCGCCGCGTCCCACAGCGTAGAGCGCCTGTCGTGTGCCAGCACGGCGATGATCGCGTTGCGCAGGTAGCGGTCCGATGAGGCGCGAATGTCGGCATCTGTGAAAAGGTTTTTTAGCGCCCCCACCACGTAGTCGGCGATCGTGTCCGCCGGGGCGTCCACGGCGAGCGGGTTGAAGCCGCAGGTCGGGTGGGCGAAGTCCAGCAGCGTGCAGGTGCGATCTGCCGGCACCGCGCTCAGGGCGGCCTCGGCGGCGTCCCCCTTGGGGTCGAGCACTATCACCGCGCAGCGCTCCCTGCGCAAATCCTCCGCCACGGTCGCCGCGAGGTAGCTGGACTTGCCCTGCTCCACGGCGCCCGGCACGGCGGTGTTCTGGCGGCGCATCTGGGGGTGGATCACAACCGGTCCGTGCGCGTCGCGCAGCAGCCCCTCGCCCTCGCGCGGACGCATGATCGCGGACGGCGCCGGCGCCAGCGGCAGAGCGCCCCGCGCGAACGGCACTGTGGCGTAGTCGATCGAGGGTGCGTGCCACAGCGCGGCCAGCTCGGTCGAGGCCATCACCCCCTTGTGCAGCCCCGGGCAGGGGTTGCCCTCGCCGCGCTGCACGCGCCTGCGGTATAGCCCCAGCACGCCATGTCGCACGCTGGTGCCTCGCTCCACGAGGCGGTTCTCTGCCCCCTCGGCGCGCAGCTCGGAGGCGATCTGCTCGCACGCGCGCCGCGAGGGAGCCAGCACACGCAGGTCGGCAAAGTACAGCGGTCGGTGCTGCACCTCCAGGCCACCGCGTAGCTCGACCTCCTCTACCAGCGAGCGGTCATGCGCGAACAGGTGCTCGCGCCGCTCGCGCGAGAGGCGGTCCTCGTGGCGCTTGTAGCGCCACTTGGCCCACCGTTCCAGCAGCGCAGGTGCGGGAGTCAACGCCAGTTGCACGAGCGCCTCCTCTCCGCACGCCCCCATCGCGGTCATCAGCCTGTCCATCGGTGGCTCGCGCACAAGCTCGTACGGGTCAAGCTGCTTCGCACGCTTGATGAACCCCGCGTGCTTCTTCAGACGCAGCAGCGTCGGCCCATCTTTCGGAAAGCCGAACAGGTCACGAGCACGCCGTCCGGAGCGCTGGGTCGGGCTGTCGGCCCCGGAGATCGGCCGCTGCGGAAGCGCCTCGCCGGGCGATACCACACGGCAGTTGGGGTAGGCGCTGCGAAGCGCCGCCTCCGCCATCCGCTCCATTCCCATCGGGCAGACGATTGCGAGCAGTGTTCTTGGGGCTCCGGCGGCGGTGAGAATGTGGTGCACCTCGAGCGCCACCGACGGTTGACCACGCAGCAGGCGCCGCCACCAGCGACGCTGCAGGCGCTTGTGCAGCGCCTCATACATTGCAACCACCCCCTCCACGCTCGTGCGATCGGTGCGGTAGAGCTCCACGCGCAGGCGCACATAGCGCCGTCCCGCCCGTGCGCGAGCGCGGGCGCCGAGCAGGACCGCCACGCAGGGAAGCACGAGCGCAGCGAGCCACCCCCCAACCGCCGCCGCCGGGAATCCGCCCGCAGCGTGCGGCGCGTGTCGCGGGAGCGCTGCGCGCACGGCTGAGGCACCGCGCAGAGTGGCACCGATACCGCCGTGCAGCAGCCACTCCAGCGCGACCACCCCGACGAGGAAGGCCGCCAAGCCGAGCAGTCGCCACAGCAGGATCCGCGCGAGCATCTCCTTCTCTGCTCCGACTTGCGGCCGTCGGCGGGACCGATCCGAGGAATTTGCGGCGCTACCGCGGCACGTGGTGCGGCGCGGGCGCTGCGGGGCGTTGCCAGCGCATGCGTGCGGGGCCCCTACCGCGGGCGCGTGGCCCGCTCCACCTGACCTCCGCGGTCGGTGAGATACCACTCGTTGGATGAGCCCATGATCTGGCCTTCCCCGATGTTGTGCACCAGCTGCAGCCGCTCCAAGCGTGTCAGCAGCTTGGAGATCTGTCCCTGGTCGGCGATGCCCGAGCCTTCGGCGATCTCGCGGTTGTTGGCGCCCGGGTGTTCGCCGATGAAGGTGAGCACCCGCACGGTACGGTAGGTGAGGCGCATGTCGAGGCCCTCCAGCGGATCCTTGACGGCCCGCCGTGGGGGCTTTTTGCGCTTGGGCAAAGGGGGTGGCGTGCGCGTCAGCTCGCTGCTGGCCACGCGAGCGCCCAGATAGGGGAGCACGATCATGCTCATCAGCGGGCCCAACAGCGCCGTGAAGGGCTCTCTGCTGTACGCCAGCAGCCGCGAGTGCAGGACGGCGAAGACGGCGCCGATCACGCCTTCCGCAGTAACCTCGGGCGCCTCGTCGGTGGCACGCGCCACATGGGCACCGGCGCTGGAGCGTCCTTCATCGACGACCTCCTTGAGCTCTGCCAGCACTTCGGTGCGCCGCTTCAGCACGCGGGGACCGGCCCCCAGCGCCTCCACCACGCAGATTCGCGCGAGGCCGGGCTCGTCGTCCATGAACCGCAGCATTGCCAGCACGCCTGCCCGCATGCCGTCGCGCCAGCTCGACTCCCTCGCGTAAGCCTCGCCGACGAGCGCGCCGATCTGCTCGACCGCCTGGTCGAACACGGCGAGGAAGCAATCCTCTCGATCCTCGAAGAGGTCGTAGAAGGTCTTGCGGGACACCCGTGCCCGCGCGATCACCTGAGCGACGGTGAGGCGGGCGTAGCCGACATCCTCCACCGCCTCCGCCGCCGCCGTCAGCATGCGGCTGCGCTGAATCTCCGAGACCTGTCCTCGCGGCAAGCCGTTGGGACCGGAGCGCAGCCGCGGGCCGGTCAAGCGCGTCTTATCTTTCGAAGCCATTTTGTTCCGCCTAATCGGTCAGTCTTGTTCACTGTGGACGATACGGTGGGAGCTGTGGCGCATTCGCTTCACGGCTCCCGGCGAGGATCCGCCGCCCAGGGTCGGTGGCAGCGGGCCCCCTCGGTGCTGAAGACAAGGTTCATGGGTTGACGCCAAGAAGTCGAGCCGCGTCTCCCACTCCGCCCGCAAGAGCTTTCGAGCGACGACCAAGATTCCGATGAGTCAGATTTTCGGGCAGGGATTGACTGGAGAATGGGGCCATATGAGCGTGGCGTTGTCAAGTAAGTGTCATTGACAGCGATGGAACGATCGTAACGGGAGCGGCCGACGGACGCTCTGCGGGTGCCACCTGCCCGGACAATCGGGGATGTTCGTCTATGACGCAGGGATGCTCAACGGTGCCGGCTAGCCTCCGATCGGCCAGCCCCAACAGTCGTCGGCGGTGCCGTTCGCGTCACGCGGTGCCGCACCCGACTCTCCCGTGAAGCTCGCTGGGTGCTTTTTGGCGACGAATCTGCTGGACTACCTACAATGGCCGCCGATCCCCGTGCCCGGGAACTCCTCGAGTTGATGTCGCGCACGGTCGAGACGCACCCGGGAGCGGACGCGCGAACGCTGCGTGTGCGGGCGGGGGTCAAGCGACTCTCCGGCGACAAAGCGCTCGAGCTCCTGGAGCGTGCCGGATTCATCGAGCGTAAGCACCTCGATGCGCAGGACACCTACCACAGTCTCAAGCCCTACCGCGCGAGCGTTGAGGCTCCGCGCACGGCTTTCGCCAAGACCTACTCTGTGCGCCAGGGTGGCACGTGAGGAGGCTGCGCCCGCCCCGGCGGTTGTAGGCCAGCGTCCGGCGATACAACCAACCGACCTCGAGTCGCGCCGAATGGTCGACCACCGTCAAGATCAGTACCGCCAACGGGATTCGAACCCGTGTTACCGCCGTGAGAGGGCGGCGTCCTAGTCCCCTAGACGATGGCGGCCAGTACGCGCAGCAGGCTTCGAGGCTAGCAAAGCAAGCCGTGACGCGACCACGGCAGGGGAGCCGACAGCCCGGAGGGCGACCCGTACGATATCGTCGCTCCACCATCGCGCGGATGTGGCGGAATTGGTAGACGCGCACGGTTCAGGTCCGTGTGGATGTAAGTCCGTGGAGGTTCGAGTCCTCTCATCCGCATCGACATAAAAATGCCTGTAAATCTGCGGGTTTGATTGCCCGCGCAATGCGAGCAAGCTGGGGTTCGAGAGCAGGGTGCTCGGGAAGGGCGTCACGCGAACGCACGCGCTGGAGTCGCTCGTGATCAGCTCGTTCTTGCGGGGACTGTCCATGCGGGATGTGGAGGCC